>OOBX01000033.1_pt1 | contig 201338 bp, 163 predicted proteins | sample 1671021 | NCBI WGS metagenome assembly OOBX01 (sample SAMN06348114, study PRJEB24527) | human gut metagenome | biome: human gut; feature: ankylosing spondylitis patient; material: feces | host: Homo sapiens | place: China | collected 2015-10 | reverse complement strand
GCTTTATCTGGATGGCAGACCGGTAATGTAACAAACATGTCCTCTATATTCCGTAGCTGTGGCGCTTTAACTGATATCAGTGCTTTATCTGGATGGCAGACCGGTAATGTAACAAACATGCGCGATATGTTCAGTTATTGCAATGGCTTGACTGATATCAACGCTTTATCTGGATGGCAGACCGGTAATGTTACGGACATGTCCTATATGTTTGATAGTTGTGACGCTTTAACTGATATCAACGCTTTATCCAACTGGCAGACCGGTAATGTCACAAACATGTCCCATATGTTCGGTGGCTGTGGTGCTTTAACTGATATCAACGCTTTATCCAGCTGGCAGACCGGTAATGTCACAAACATGAGTTATATGTTTCGTCTTTGTAAGCGCCTGATTACTCTTGATGGATTAGCAGATTGGCAGACCGGTAATGTCACAAATATGAGTTATATGTTTTTGAGTTGCCTCAACCTTCAAAACGCATCAGCCATCAATGACTGGAATATTGCAAACGTATCAAATTTTAAAGCAATGTTTGATAGCTGCCCTGTCCATCCGGAATTTACAAAACGCCCGGGTACATGGGACAGCGATGGAACCTTCATTCCAAACGCATAATACAAACCAGACACTTTACAAAAAGCGGCTCAATATGGGCCGCTTTTCTATGTGGAATAAGTCTCTGTGATCTACTCGCTCATTGAATGGACTAGGATTCCCGTTCTGATGTCCTAAACATATTAATAAAAAATAAAAATTCTTCACCAATTTTGAACCTTTCCCCCATTTTTATACACTACCAGAATAGAAGGAGGTGAAATCAATGAAACTCTGGTATGAAGAATACTTTGACCCGTATGAACGGAACCCATGCCCGGAAGAGATTACATGGGCATACCGCCAGATGGTTGACTGGGATCGGATTTTCGATAATATCCGGGCAAAAATGGTTGACAGTAATAAAGATACAGGCGTACACTAAAGAAAATGGGGGAAATTATGATTAGGGAAATTGATTTACAAAAAGCAGTAACAGATTTAAAAAATGGAATAAATACAGACGAAGCATATAGAGATCTGTATGATGCCACGAACCGGATTGCGTTAACCGTCATACGGAAATACTGTGGGAATAAGGAAGAATATGAGGATATCCTTCAAAAAACCTACCTGGAAGTATTCCGCGGGATCAGCCAGCTGCGGGATGATGACAAAGTGCAGGCATGGATTAACCAAATTGCCGCTTATACGGCAATCCGGCATAACAAAAAGGTAAGGGAACAGTTTGCAGTCCCCATACCAGATGACGAGGACGAAGGGCTGGAGCTTGAGGACGAAGATCTTCAATACCGCCCAGAAACCCAGATTGACCGGATGGCTGTAAGGGAAGCGGTAAATGATATTATCCGCACCATACCGGAAGACCAGCAGACGGTTCTATGGATGGTTTACGGACAGGAAATCAAGATAAAGGATGCAGCCCAGATGCTGGGCGTATCTGAAAACACGGTAAAGTCAAGGCTGAGGATAGGGCGCCTTAAAATGGAATCCAAAAAGGCTGAATTCCGGAAATACGGCATCGACCTTACCCTTATCCCGCTTACCGTTCTTATTGCATCTGCATTCAAGACGGATGTATACGCAGCCACAGCTTCATTTGCGATCCCTGCATTAGGCGAGCTGCTTAAAAATACCGGTACTGCCGGAACTGCAAAGGCAGCCGAAACCGCTGGTGTATCAGCAGCTGCAGCTTCAGGAGCTACAGAGACAGCTGCGGCAGGAGCAGCTGGTGCAGCCTCCGGTGCTTCCGGTACTGCAGCAGCAGGGACCGCAGCAGCCGTGGTTCCGAAGGTGACACAAAAAGAGACTGTACAAACCTTTGATTTCGGATCCTACGAGCCGTTTACAGGGGAAGTGATCCGGAACGGGTATCTGGTCAACAGTGATGCACTCCATACAGTAACCATCGGGGACAAGTCTGTGACCATCCCCTGTACGGTAGAGGAAATGAAGAACGCAGGATTTGATTTTGGTGATGTCCATTTTAAAACGGAGGTAACTTCCGTAGCAGGGTATAACACCAAAAAAGTGACCCTGGAAGGCCGTGAGATCAGGTTGTACCTTGCAAACTTAAATGAGACCAATAATGAGGATGAAATGGTTGTCTGTGGTTTCAAACGGAAACTGGATGAGCGACAGATGCTTGACAATCCGGCACAGATTGAAGGGTTCCGCCTTGGAATTGGAGTAGGAGGAGATATCCAGGAAGAAGACGCAGTTGCCCTGCTTGGGGACAGGCAGGAAGGTGCAGGTTATAAATGGACGACCGAAAACGGGGCAGTGACCGTCCGGCTGGAATATTACGACTCTGCAGAACATGACGGAGAAACATTTAAGTATAACGGGGAAGCCGGCATGTGGGCTGCTACCTATTCCATTCCGGGAATGCTGGATCTTGGAACAGCAGGATGGGGAGTGGAAGGAAGAAATGTCCATGTCTCAAAAGAGGCACTGGAAAACCAGGGAACAGCAGAAGGAGAGGAAACCTCAGAAGCAGCAGAGACCATACCTCCCTCTGAGGAAAGCAGCGTTCCGGAGACAGCTTCCGCACTTCCTTCCATATCCATAGGAGAGGATATGCCGATTAAACACTTTACGATCAATGGGAAAAACTTAAGGCTCCCCATGCCCGTGAAGGAGTTTAAGGCGATGGGACTCGAACTGAATGAAGGAATGGAATACGTGGATGAAGGGCGTTATAATATCTACACAACTCCGGTTGAGGGCGGAAAGCTAGAGATCCTTGTAACCAATCCCTACTCGTCACTTCCAGAAGGAACTGCGCATATGGATGACTGTTATGTGACAGGCGTTATGCTGGAGCCTGCAATGTGTTCGGGAGAAGGGTTCCAGGCAATGGACGGGGAACTCAGCGGACATACCCCTGGGGATGCGATCGGGCCTCTGCTCTGGAAGGATGAGTATGAAAAATATTTCGATGAGTCAAGCCTTACAAGAACCATTTATATTGAGGAAAATGGTAAAAACCATGTGGTAGAGTATTCCTATCCGGATCATGGGGAACTGATCCCAGATTTCGTGTACATTAACTTTGCTACGTATGAAAACTGACCGCCTATCAGACAGGAGGGCGGTATGGGAGGCAGGAAACTGCCTCCTGTATTCCTTATTTAGACAGGAACACACATTTCAGTTTAAAAGTATAGTGGTGAGCGAAGGAGATTTTAAGTGAAAGTAAATTCTATCCATTTCAAAGAGACTCTGTTAAATCAAATCAGGGATTATCTGGATGGCAAAATCACAAAGGAAGAATATTATGAACAGGCAGAATCATTTTATACCAAGTATGCGGATACCTATGAAAATCCATCATTCCATGAATATTTCATGGACACGATCCCAGATGCTTGTTTGATATATATAGACGAACCAGGTTTGCCGCCGGAAAAGAAGGAGTTGATGTTTTACAAAATTTTGAAGGAAGCATATGCGAACTTACAGAAACTTTAATTGGAGAAAGTGTGAGAATGGGGAGTAAGAGGAAAAACAAGGATACAGGCAAATATGTATGGACAGGTGTGTTGCTCGGGATCATATTGGGCATCATATTGGACCAGTTGGCATTAGGTATCGCCTTAGGATTGGTCATTGGCTATTTAATAAAAGAGGATAAAGAGAAAAAATAAATACATTTTATTTTTTCTGAATAATCTGCATATAATATATCTTTTTTCGAAAAAAGGCAGTTAATTTCAATTACGAAATTGGCTGCTTTTTTTTCGAAAATTTAATACTTAACCAATTTTGCTTTTCATGAAAAGCTGTTATTCCAGCAAATAATAAAAAATTTCATTTTTTTTAAACCTTTTCCAAACAGTCATACACTACCCAGTCAGAAGGGGATAACGGCAGGCAGCCGAAATACCAGGACAGGGAAAAGGAGGAATGCGTACAAAGCCCCGGTACGCAGATAAAAGATATGAGAAAAATGAAATGGATGGCACTTGTAATGGCAGTGATTGGAATGGCAGCCGCAGTTCCTCAAGAGGCATATGCCGCCGGAACCAAAACGCAAATGATGGAAGAAATTTATGAAGGAGCATTCGTTTCTGGGCAGAGGCAGTTTTACACGCAGCAGACCTATCCGGTTACCCAGTGGGAAAGCAGGCAGTGGATCCGGGAAATGCAGGTAAATTACCTGCATGGCGATGTGGTCGATCAGTTAAGCTACGAAGCAGGGGATGGTTCACAGGGAAACCGTGTACATATAAAATTCGTCGAAGACCGGCAGATCCATAAAAGAGAGCAGGCATACATGGCAAAGGTAAGGGAACTGGCTGTATCCCAGGAAGGTAAGAGCGTAGAGGAGAAGGCACGGTTCTTTCATGATTACCTGATCAATGCCTGTGAGTATGATAACAGCCTTACCCATATGGATGCATATGACTGCCTGATCGGCGGATCTGCAGTATGTAACGGCTATGCAATTGCTTTCCATAACCTGATGGACGCGTCCGGAGAAGAGTGCGAATACATTGCAGGGCAGGCCGGCGGCGTGCTTCACGCATGGAATCGGGTACGGGCAGAGGATGGTTCTTGGCGTTATATTGATGTAACCTGGGATGACAGTCTTGGTACAGATAAATATTTCATGATTATGGAGGATGTCATGAATGCAGACCATTCTCCACAGGAATATATTGGGAAGAGGGAAAAATAATACGCTCATCAGAAAAGAACCGTAAAGGTGCGTACTGGATTGGAACAGCATACATCTTCTCCAGGCATATGCGTCACAGAATATTTTTAAATGGCCTGAATCCGCCATATTAGGGGAAGAGGGAACGTATGATTTCCCTTCTGCCCCCAGGGGCAAATAGAGAAAGAAAGGAGACAAAACAATATGGCGAACAAAATGTTCAAACGGGCCGTATCCATGATACTGTCTATTTTAATGGCAGCAGAAAGTGTCCCCGTGACATCTTTCGCAGAGGAAACGGTTCCGGTCCGCCTGGAAGCAGAATTTTCCTCAGGGACAGTTACGGCTCCAAACGGAACGATATCTTTAAACGTCCGGGCAGAACTGGATGGGACGGATATCCCAGAGGAAACAAGGGAAAATTATGGGATTAAAACAGAACTCGTATCTCTTGGACTTGGCTCTGTTTCCGTGTTAGAAGCGGACGGAAGCAATCATCCGTTAAGTCCGGAGACGTATGAAGTAACGCAGATCCGCATCCCGCAGGAGCAGGCCCCAAGAGGATACCGGATTTATTTTTCCAAAAAAGGACAGGCATTTGCAACAGAGAGTGCCTTTTTTGGGAGCACTGAAACAGACCAGTCCTTTACACTCCCAAAGGGGACAACGGATGCGTATGTGGAATATGAAGGAATTGGGAGCGGAACCCTTTCCTTTTCTGCGGAACTTTCCTTTTTTGGCCTTGCAGGCAAGGAAATTATAGCTGCTCCGTACTTAAGAGACCCGGACCAGATTTTCCTGCAAGGCAATGAGACCATAACCGCGTCCTGCAAAGCGGCAGTCCGGCAGGAATTGCCCGCAGCCGTCCAGGAAGCCAATCCGGAGGATCTAAACGGATGGTCCGTCAGCGTTTTCTGGAAAGGCGGCGGAACCGACTATGTCTGGGATGCAGTTGAAGATGAGCTGCGGACCCCGTCCATCATGGTGCAGTACCGGATGGAAAATGCGCCAAGGACGTATGAAGCAGGGGAGCTTTCATTCACGATCCCAGGTATCGGAAAATCCGGACGCGATAAAGTGTTCCCGGCAAAGACTACAGCCGGAAGCGGCGTTTCCGAATGGGATCAGACTTACGATTCACTTACCGATACTTATACATTCTGCAATAAGTTCACGGTAAAGGAAGGGGAGTCCACCAGCGGAGGGTTTGAACTGTCCTGGGACATCCGGGCTAGGGAATCCACCCATGGTTACAGCACATCCATCACCCCTAAATTTACGGTAAAAGATGCAGGTTCCATGGATCTTGCACTTTTAAATTACCGGTTTACTTCCAAGCGGGATGCGTACCGTATTGACCTGGAATATGATTCCTCGGAATCACTGGTTCCGGCCATGCCGAACCCCCAGGATTACAAATGGGGATCCGTAACCCTGCGATATGACAAGGATCTGTATTCCAGGGGCCTAAGGCAGTGGAAAAATCGGTTTACAGTAACACTGCCACAGGCCGTGCCAGAGGGTGCTGTGCAGCTGTACGTGGATAATAATCCAATTCCAACAGTGCGGATTTCACCAACCCAGTATGAATGTGTATTAGAAGGGGTGGACGACATCATTGGTAACTCAGGGGAGACCCAGACACAGACCATAACCATTGGGATCCTGAAAACAGCCCTGACAGGGAAAGAGGCCGTTTTATCCTCCAGACTGGAACGGCTTTATAAGGAAGAGGGTTCATGGGTTACACAGGCTGGGGAAAATGAGATCATAGAAGATCAGGTGTCTGTCACACTGCATGACTATAATTTTTCCTGGGACGGCTATATCTACAGCACAGCAAAAGACACGGCTGGAGGATATGAGCAGGAGGGAGGAGACGCTCCGGTATTGCATGCATCCCGCCTGCCGGCATACGGCGTTTACAATGGGGAAGAGCTTACGTTCCTCCTCCACGGATCCGCATCCATCCAGCTCGCCGGGAAAGACGCAGCTGCACCTTACCGGCCATCCATCTTATCCAGGCTGCGCATGCCGGCCCCCAAAGGGAATGTAACATTTGGCAGTCGTTATCCTCAGGGTACAGGAAATACAAGCCAGCATTCCAAGCTTTCATTTGGAAAAACCTGGTACGCATTCCTTGGTGACGATAAAATGGCTGCTGTGCTGAATGACGGCAGCGTAAGGAACCTGGAAGATGACGAGTATGACCTTACTTCCGTAACCGTATCCCATGATAACTGGGAAGTATATGCCACATCCTCCCAGGATACCCCGTTTGAGGAGTACATCCTGGCAGACTCTGGCACGGAGCCTTGGAAAAATGTCATGCTGCCGGCAGGGACCAAAGCAATATTTGTCCTTTATAAAAATGTAGTAAACACATACAATGTTGAGCAGCAGGCTGCCGTTACTGCAAAAATCCATCTGGATTGGCAGAAAGAGAAGGCAAAACCAGAAGAAAAACGAGTGGATCCGGAACAGCGCATCATTAATTTCAACCTGTTCCGATCCATGTATCAGGACAGTGACGGGCTTTATAAGAATGACTGCGCCTTAACAGAAGCAAATTATGAAGGCATCTACGGCACCGCTCTGGCAGCAAGGGATAAAGCCCTTTATGGAGAATGCTTCTTAAGGGATTATTCTCATGTATGGCTCAGAGAACCGAAGATCCGGCTGTATGCCAGATCAGAAATAGATACTTTTACAGCCACAGAAATCGACCAGTACCAGTCAAACATTACGGCAAAGGGATTTTTAAAAGGAGAAGAGCCGGATACCGCTGTAACAAAATTTTCCATTTATTCCGAGGTACCGAAAGGACTGGCCGCTGGTGAGGTTACGTTCCCGGATAAAGCTTCCCAGGCACATGCATCGGTTGATACGGTGACAGCAGGGGGAAGGACCTATCTGGCAGTCCATTTTGACTACACGGATGCCCCTGTGGATCTTGCCCAGCTTCAGGAATTCAGCTTTACCTATCCTGTATACGAAAACGGAACCGACCTTTCTGCAGGAGCAAGGCAGTACACATCCTATACTTATATTTTTGTTGATGACCAGACACCATTTAAGATCACCGGCGGCAGCATCATGGCAGACCATTATGACCTGGACGGCGACGGGGATTCGGAAGAACAAATGGGATACGGTGCCGATGTCTGCATGATTCAGGATGGCTTAGACGAATGGAGACAGTATGTAGAAAAGCATGTGTCTACCCTGCAGTCAGGGGGATTTGTAAAATCCGCCTCTGCCAGCCCGAAAGAAACATACCAGTACCGTCTGGCATTTGCCCAAGGGGAAGGCGGGGCGAAGGATCCCGTGCTCTATGACCATCTGGAAAATGGTGCCAGGATCGCAGACGGTAACGGGGGATACAGCGAAATTCCATCCGAATGGAAAGGGATCTTTCTTTCTGTAGATACATCCATGGCTTCCCAGATGGGGTTCATTCCGGAAGTATGGTATTCATCTGATCCAGATGCCCCCTATGACCTGGCAGATCCAGCTTGGAGCCGGAAACAGCCAGAAACCGTAGCATCTGTTGCAGTTTCCCTGCGGACAGACAACTTCAAAGATGGAGTATTCCTTGGCAAGGATGCCGTTTACGTCTTGATCAATATGGAGGCACCATCGGATGAAACCTTTCTGGGAAAAGAGGCGGTAAACCAGTACCTGGCTGTATACCATACAGGCGGCGGTTCTGATAAAACGCATTCCCTCCCTTCATCCGGAACGTATGTATCCCTTGATGGTATTTTAGGGACACTGAAGATCGTAAAAACGGATGCAGTGACAGGAATGTCTCTGCCTGGAGCATCTTTTAATTTATATGACAGCTCTAAGAAAATGATTTATTCCGGAATCCGTACCGATCAGAACGGAATCTTGGAAGTTTCTTTAAATCCCGGAACCTATTATTGGGAAGAAAAAAGAGCTCCAGAAGGTTTCAGACCGGAAAAGGGACTTCACGCATTTATAGTAACGGAAGGGACAGTGACAGAAATCCAGGTTGCTAACCATCCAGCTGGAAGGCTTAAAAAAGTATATAAAGAAGACCATACGGCTATTGCAGGCGGTACTTATGAAATTTACAAAGATGCAGAAGGAAAAGAAAAGGTACTTGGCCCTGTTACGACAGATGAAAACGGCATCATCCTTCTTCCGGAACTGGAGCCAGGGGCGTATTGGTACAAAGAGCTGACCGCTCCGGAAGGATATGTAGCGATTCCCGGACTCCATCCGTTTGTGATAGAAGAAGATGGAGGGACTACGGAAATTCCCAACCCCAAGCGTTCCACCCTTATAAAGAAGGACGGGCTGACATCTGAGTCTCTTTCCGGAGGAGCATTCCGTATTTATGATGTGTCCGGCAGGCTGGTTTTAGACAATCTATCTGCTGGAAAAGATGGGGATATGTATCTGGACGGCCTTCTTGCGGGAACTTACTATGTAGAAGAGCTGGAAGCGCCGGATGGATATTTAAGGAATCCTGACCGGATCGCGATCCAGGTGGATGGAGCTGGCAACCAGATCACAATCTTTAATTATCCAAAACCGAAACTTCGTAAAGTTGATAAATATACAAAAGAGCCATTGGGTAAACAAGGCGTCTTCCATATTTACGGGCCGGATGGCAGCCTTCTGCTTCAAAACGCAGTTCCTGATACAGAAGGTTTCATGGAGTTACCGGGGAACACCCTGACACCGGGCACCTATTATTGGGAGGAAGTTTCTGCCCCAGATGGATATGAGAAACCCTCCGGACGGCAGCCATTTATCATTACGGACACAGGAAATGAGGGCATAGAGATCCAGTTGGAAAATGACAGGATCAAAGGCATTGTGATCCTGACCAAAAAGGATATCGACAATAAAGACGGAGAACCGCTCCCAGACGCAGGCTACAGCTTCTTCTTAAACAATGAGGACGGAAGCAGCACTCCTGTGGCAGCAGAGAAAATAGGGGACGGTCTTTATAGAGTTTGTGAGGACGGGGAAGGGGAGCATATCCTTTACACCGGTTCTGACAAAGCCGGAGACAATTACGGAAAAATACGCCTGGAAGGACTCAACTGGGGCCGGTATTACTTTGAAGAAACGGATGCCCCGGAAGGGTATGAACTCAATACAAAGAAGACGTATTTTGATGTAACAAAGGAGAATACCCACGAAAAAGACTCTCAGGTTGAAATACCCCAGCATTTTGTAGAGTACGATACTGGAAAGGCAGTGGGTATAACCGTAGTCAAAAAAGACTCTGAAGACGGACGGCCGCTTGCCGGGGCAGCTTTTGACCTCTATCAGTTAAAGGACGGCCTCTGGGAAAAAGTAGATGGTGCATCCTATGAGACAGGGGAAGATGGTACATTTACAGCAAATTTGGCATCTGGTACATACCGCTTCCTTGAAACATCCGCTCCGGCAGGATATGTACTTCCGGAAGAAGAGGATCACTATACGGAACCATTTACGGTAACCCCATCCATGCAGTCTATTACGATCGAGATTAAAAATACCAGAAAAGCTGGATCCGCAAGGCTGTATAAGACAGATACGGAAGGTATCCCGTTACAAGGGGCTGTATACAGCCTGTATAAGGAGGATGGAACACTTGTAAAAGAAGGAATCACCACAGGTGTTAACGGGTTCAGTGAGGAAGTAACTGGTCTTGAATGGGGAAATTATTATTTCCTTGAGACCAAAGCCCCTGAGCATCACCTGTTAAGCGGGGAAAAAGTGGGATTTTCCATTGGTGCGGCAGATGCGGAGGCAGTAAAAGAAGTCCACGCAGTTGATGAACATAAAAAAGGAACGGTCGAACTGGTGAAGATGGACGAAGACCGCAGATTTTTCCTGCAGGGTGCTGTGTTTAACCTTTATAAAGCAGATGGAACCCTGCTTCAGGGCGGCATCATCACAAATGCGGACGGCAGGGCAAGGATAGAAGGTCTTGAATGGGGAAATTATTATTTCCTTGAGACCAAAGCCCCTGAAAATTATGCGCTCTATGATGGAAAAGTGGAATTTTCCGTGGGTGCATCCACCTGCGAATCAGTCCAGCTTGTATACTGTTACGACCCACCTAAACTAAACCAGATCACGATCGAGAAGGAACTGATCGAAACACATAAGGAATACGGCGATGGTGCCTTTTTATACCGGGTTACCTGCCTGGAAGGGCAGGATAAAGGAAGGACGTGGATCCGGTCTGTAAATTTAAAAGGGAACAAAGAAGGGCATGTGACCCTGACCGGGCTCTATGCTGGAACCTATCTGGTAGAAGAACTCAACACGTCCCGGTTTGGCCTTGTACAGGCAGAGGCAGTAAAGAATTTCGCAGTGAAAGACGGACTTACAGGTGTAACAACCCTGCGGGAAGGACAGGACGCTGCAACGATCAAATTCACGAATGAAATCGCAAACTGGGATAAAGACAGCCATGAAAGCCTTGTGGAAAATGGGATCAGCCGGATGAAACTCCCGGTATCTCTTGATGTTGACTGGAAAGGCCCGGATGTGATCGGATCAGAAACCGCATATACGTACCACTTTAAGGAAGGGGATCTGGACAGTATTGTAACGTTTGATGATGGAAGTACCCTGGTACCTGCCTTTAAGGATCTGGTGTTCGATCCGGAATACCTGGATGGAAGCCAGAATGCAGATGCGGTGACGATTACGGTAACTTATAAATGGAAGGGTGTGGAGGTGTACGATACATTCCAGGTTGGAGTGAAGCTTCTTCCGCCACTGAGAGCGTTCAGTCTGATTTACGATGCAGGAAACGGCCAGTTTGATACAGGATCATTAAACAGCATCGTTTACAAATGGGATCCAGAGACGAGTCAACAGATCCAGTTAAGCGGTGTTTACAAAGAACCGTCCCGGACTGGGTACCGATTTACAGGATGGAGAAATCCGGATGGAACAGAATTCGATCTGAATATGTTCCTGAAAGAACAGCGTGAAACAGATCACACAGTTACGGCTGCCTGGGAAAAACAGTCCTATACGGCATCCTTTGACCCGAACGGCGGAGCGCCAACACCGGCTCCTATCACAAAACCCTATGCAGAACCGATTGGAACACTCCCGGAGGCTCCATCCCGTACCGGGTATTCCTTTGATGGATGGTACACAGCTGCCGAAGGAGGAATCCAGATAACGGAAGATACGCTTATGCCGGCGGGGGATGTGACTTATTATGCACACTGGACCGTCCGTTCGTATCAGGCAACATTTAATGCAAATGGCGGAGAAATTCCGGTTCCATCCGTAATTACAAAGAACTTCGGAGAAGCCCTGGGTACGCTTCCTGTTTCAGCAAGGGCAGGATATACGTTTAACGGCTGGTATACGGAAAAGGATGGAGGCATACAGATCACAGCTGATACAACCATGCCGGCAGGGAATGTCACCTATTATGCACACTGGACGATCATTTCCTATACGGTGACACTGGATCCGCAGGGTGGTACGATTGCTTCCTGGGCAGGGGGAAATCAGTCGGGAACAGCCTGGCTTAAAACCTATACTCATGGAAGCCAGCTTGGAACCCTTCCAACACCATCCAGAAATGGTTATTCGTTTGAAGGCTGGTACGACCAGCAGGCAGGAGGGGCTAAAATCGACTCAGCCTATACCGTAACCGGTTCTATAATATTGTTTGCTCACTGGACAAAAATCCAATACACGGTAAATATGATTATTACCGGTGAAGCTTATGCGGATCAGGGCTGCACCATTCCGGCAAGAAACCAGTATGCACCAAACGGAATTTATACGGTAACCGTAGATGCAGGAACACCTTTGTCAAATGTCGTACCTGCCCTGTATTATAAAGGGAAGAAAGCAACTGGATGGTGTAATTCTGGCACATCTATAGATATGGACTTAAATACCCTTGTTAACCAGAACTATACTATTATGCAGAAAAACTTCCGGTATGCAGATCCATGGGTAGTAACGTTCCGTTCTGAACGGAATGGGTACTGGGCATATTACCGCTGGAATGCATGGGATTCAACGGGGCATGCTTATCTGCCCGGAGACACTGTAGACGGCTACAATCGTCAATTTTACCCTAGTACCCCAATTACCCTATATGAATACAAGCAGTCATTATTGTTAGGGGATACCATAGGTGTTACAGATTCCGATATTATATTAGAGCTTCGGAAAACCAATGCAAATGCGGTTGGCACATCGTTTAATGGATGGTGGAGTTCTCCTACAGGAGGAACCAGGTATACGGATGATTATATGTTGCCTGCGCTTTATGAAGGCATCTGCCATGAACTGGTGGTCTATGCACACTGGTAAAACGAAAAATCTGATTTGAAGGAAGGCCTGGGGATTGCCCCGGGCCTTTCGTCGTTCAGTAAAAACAGCTTGCCCGCCAATCCGCCATAATATTATTGGTACAAAAATATTTAAAGGAGGTCATAAGAGTATGACGAGAAAGAATTTTGCCCGTTCGGCTGGGATCATGGCCTGTGCGGGAGCGCTGCTTCTCGGAGGAACTGGTATGTATGCGTACCTGACAGACACGGAAACTGCTGTCAATGAGATCACTGTAGGTGACGTAATCATTGACCTGGTGGAACCTAAATGGCCCGGGAATGAATCCGATGAAGTAAAGAACGTGGTTCCAAATCATGCAATTCCCAAGGATCCTCACATTATCAATACCGGAAACAACAAAGCATTTGTGTTTATGCGGGTCAATGTTCCCAAAAAGGATATTACGGTACGCAATAATGACGGAACTGCAGGCGCATCCGGCGTACAGGAAATCTTTAAGATCCGGACGAACACAGGAACGGAAGATTCCCCGGTTTGGGAGGATCCACTGGCGTTGGATCAGGATGACAAACTGAACGGCTGGTACTTGATTGAAAAGGATACCACTGGCAGCACGGAATTCAATTCCTATGTATTTGGCTATGACAAGGTCCTGGATCCTGTAGAGGATTATACGTACAATGACGGTACCGAGGAACATGCGGACGGCATCGATACTGTAAACCCTGCAACAGCCGGTACGACAAACCTGTTTGACCGCATTATCTTGCAGAACGTAACTGAGGGAGTGCTCCCAGTGGATTATTCACAGAGAATAGTCATCGTGGATCCTGCGCAGAAGATCAAGGTGACAGCTTACGCTATCCAGGCAGAAGGCATTTTAGACGAAAACGACGAAGACATCACCGAAACCGCTTCGATCAACGGGGCATTCCTGCGCAACATTTATTCTGTTTACATGAACCAGTCAGATCGGGTATCTGATGTAGATGCGGGAATGAACGGAGCGTATGGTATCCCAACCGGAAAGGCTGGCATTTAATGGGAAAAGGCCTGGCCGGCTACAGCCCGCCTTACAGGGTGGGCTGTTTTAAGGCAGGGAGAACCTTCTTTCTGCCGGAAACAGGGGCATTCCTGCACAGGCAGGATGTGCCCGGAAAGGAGACTCCATGTACCAAAAGAAAACACTCTTCCAAAGAGGCGCCGCATGGCTGTTAAGTATTTCCATGCTTGCAGGAAATGCGCAGATGACCGCACTGGCTGCGGCCCCAGAGAAAACAGCCGGTATTTCCCAGACGATTACAGCCGATGCACAGGCAGGACCGGATGGGACGGCTGTTTTTTCCATTGATGCTTCCCTATATGGACCGGATGGAACAGACACATCTGCCCTCTATAAGCTGGAAGCAGGAGAGGGAACAGAATTATCAATCGGCTTGAATGCAATAACCTTGGACAAAGGGGATAAAGCAGCAGAGTTTCTTGGCTACGATCAATATAACCTGACCGAAGTCCTGGTTCCGGCAGAAGAAAAGGGACGGGATTACCAGGTGTTCTACTCCATGGACGCATTTGCTCCATATTCTGAATATGTTACATCTGAATCCTGTGCAGGAAACACAGCCGCACCAGAAGATTCCTTTACTTTGCCGGAAGGGACCCAAGCCGTATACATACGGTATTCGGATCTCTGGGATGGAAACCTATCGTTCCAGATATCTGCCCAGATAGCTCCGGATCTATCCGGCGATCTGAATGCATACGCATACCTGTATGATCCCTGCGGCCTGTATGATGAAAGCAACGGGGTAGCAGAGAGCTACGGGACAGACCCCCTGGAACTAAAATCGCAGGATGAAGCCGTATTTGGCAAGCAGGTGTTAAGAACAAATGCCGGAATGAACTTGCAGCCACAGGATAATCTATCAGATCTTAATGGAAACGGTGTATCCCCCAAAGAGCCCGACCAGACAGCAGGAGTAGAACTGGAAGCAGGAACCACCCATTTTAATGGCTGGGAGATCAATGCCATGTGGGGAACACTTTCCTACGATTATACCTGGAATACAGCCTCGGATGAATACCGGATGCCTAAGATCATAACAACATACCGGATCGAGAACGCTTCCAGGGAATATGCACCGGGAAGCATCCAGTTCGAAATTCCCGGAATCGGCGGAAGCACCAGGGCCGGCATGGTAAAGGCAGACAGCATATCCGCAGACAGCTCCGATTCCGAATGGTCCTATACCTGGGACAGCCGGAATGATATTTATACCTTCAGGAATAAATTTACGGTAGCAAAAGGGGAATCTACCAGCGGCGGTTTTGAACTCCTTTGGGATTTCCAGTCCAGAAAGCAGGAAAATGGGTACTCCATGGCAGCTAATCCTCGTTTTTCCATCATGGATGGAGATAATGCCGGAACAATAGCACTGCCTCCCCTGCGTTATTCCTTCCAGTCTTCCAGAGACCGCTACCAGATTGATTTTTACCAGGAGCCGGTACGGAATTATGTAACTGAGATTGAGGAAAAAGATCAAAACTATGTCTGGTATCCCTTTGAAACATGGATTACTTCGGATTATCTTGCAAGGGGGCTTTATAAAAGTGATTATTTCGTTTCTGTTGAAATAGATGGTCTTGCTGACGAAGGCTATGCAGGTATTGTAGCAGAAAAAAACGGTTCCCTGATCCCCCTGCAGAAAATCATAAGGCATGATGGAAGCGAAGTTTGGGGGTTTTACTCCATGCAGGGACGTTTTGGTGATCTGTGCGGAAAAAATACCGTAGCATGGGATAATTTTTTCTTAGGATTCAGCAAAGGAACACTGAACGGAAAAACTGCCATTATCCGGACACATCTGGATCGTCTCTATGAAGATGAAGCTGACTGGACACGGACAGCAGGAGAAAATGAGACCGTAGACGGCGAAACCAGATTTACCATTGAAGCCTATGATTTTACATATTCCGGACATATTTATGCCCAGGACAAATGGAACAGTCGTTATGAATACTCCCGCTATGACCATAAGCCTCCTTATTCTTATGGAAGCCGCCTGTTAAAAAACAGCTTGTTTGACGGAACGGAAGTAGACTTCAAACTGGAAGGCAGGGCCATGCGTAATTTCGGGAACGGACAGTCTTCTTCTGCCGGAATCCTGAAATACATCCCGCCGGAACAAATAGATCCATCAAAAACCTACGACCTGATCCAGGGTGATGACTGGCTTTCCATTTACCAGGTGAATGGGAAAATCCGTAAGCTGACAGACAACGACTATGACATGAAAAGCGTGACTGTGTCTGCGGATGCCAGAAGGTACGATTATGATGTATATTATGCAAAATCTTCGGATGCCCCGTTTAACAGCTTCGTACTTGCAGGCTCCGGAAATACGGTACGGACAACTACCATTTACCTTCCGGAAGAAGCCAAAGCCTGTTATGTGAGGGTCAAGAATGCATACAAGGATTATTGGTTTACGGCAACGGTACGGGTATCCCTGCATCTTGACAAAAAGCGTGAAGATGCATTTGTACAAGAAGGACTGGGAAATGAAATCGACCCGGAAGGAAAACTTGCAAACTTTTCCTATTTAATGGCGTTTGATACAGGCAAAACGGAAAACAGCGCCGCAGTCGGCCCGGAAAACTATTTAAAGGAATATGCAGATGTCCTCAGGCCTCATGACCAGCAGGTATTTGGCGGATATGTGTACAGGGATTATTCCCATGTATGGCTCAGGGATCCGATGACACGCCTGTCTGCAGATACAAATATGGACACGCTTACCGGAAGCAGCAGTTCCGGTTTTACATCCACAGTATATGCATCCGGTTCCATATCGGCGGATGATCCGGGAACCTTAACCCGTTTTTCACTTTATAGTGAGATCCCCATCGGATGCAGCGTGGATCTGGATGAATACCCGCCGGAAATCTCCGGTTCCGGTACATTCCAGGATGGCAGTACCGCGCAGTTGAAGGAACGATCCGTTATCAGTACGAAAAAAGTGGGAGATAAGACCTTTCTGGTTGTTGACTTTGATTACAGCGATTCCCCACTGGAAATCCAAAAAACAACTTCGATCCGGGTAAGTTATAAGGTTTTCCTGTCTCCTTCAGATTACCGCATGAGCCAGGCAACTTCCTATACCACAAGGACTTATGTAATGGCTCATGACGAAGGCCTGTCCCGGTTCTGGGCTGCCAACCTTGTAACGGATTCCATGGATCTGGATGGTGACGGAAATATCACGGATAAAGCTGCTTATAAGTCTTACACGAGCCGCTTAAAGGACAGCGCTGCTGAATGGAGAGAGCTGGCAAATAAATTCGTCCAGTCCTATTATTCCAATGGCTTTGGCGAAAACACTTGGGTACGTATGTCACATGATACGGAAACGGACCCTGAATTGAAATCCATGTCTGAGTATGAGTACAGGCTGTTTTTTGGACTGGGAGCAGCGAATGCAAAAAATATCTGGTTTTATGACAACCTGGAACAGGGTTCCCGGATTGCTGCAGACGGGACCTATAAAGAAACCCCTTCTGAATGGCAGGGAAGCCTTGTATCCGTAGATACTTCACGAGCGCAGGCTCAGGGGATGAAGGCCACGGTATATTATTCCGACCGCGTACTTAACGGAACGGAAAAAGAGAATGGACAGCTGGAATTTGCCATCGACAGTTCCTTTGTAAAAGCGTCCGACTGGACAAGGCCTCTTTCTGATGTACGATCCATTGCCGTGCAGTTAGATACCAGCAGCTTAAGGGACGGCTGGATGGCCATGAAAGGCAATACGTATGTCAGCGTAAGGATGCAGGCGCCCAATGACCGGAACGCATGCAAAAAGCAGGCAGTAAACCAGTATTATGTCCAATATGATTCCTATGACGGGCTTTTAGGAGAATATCAGGGAAAACACACACTCCCATCTTCAGATACCCGCATCACATTGCTGGAATCTCTGGTAAAACTGACTTTAAAAAAGACGGATGCCGGGCGTACCATTCCAGGAAAAGACGGTACGGTATCCAATGCACCATTGTCCGGAGCATCTTTTAATATCTACGACAGTGACAAAAAACTGATTGCAGAAAACTGTAAAGTCAACGGAACAGGAGAATTTTCTATTAAATACGTCACTGGCGGGACTTATTACTGGGAAGAAGTAGAAACACCTGCCGGATATGTCCCCGCAGAAGGGCTTCATGAATTTACCATATCCGAGGCAGACAACGTGGTGGAGATCCCCAATGAACGGATCCCAGGAAGTGTTACCCTTACCAAAAATGATAAGGATCACAAACTGGAATACGGCCCATTAAAAGGGGCATCCTTTCATCTTTATACCTCAAGCGGCGAAATTGTCCGGACAGACCCGGATGGCCGATATGCAGAAGACGGAACCATAGATACATTTACAACGGATGAGAGCGGTACCCTGACAGTGACCGGGCTTCCATGGGGCAGCTACTATTTCAAGGAAATACAGGCTCCGGAAGGCTATGATCTATCAACAGGCCGGATTGAATTTATGATATCCCGCTATGACTCTCCAGTTACAGGAGCAGACGGAGCGCTTACTATCCATACAAATGTGGAAGCGTTCAATACTGAAAAGAAAGCTTCTGCGATCCTCATAAAAAAGGACGCAGAAACAGGAGAGAAATTAAAAGACGCTTATTTTGAACTATACCGCAAAACCCTTGAAGGCAGCGGGACAAACCGTAAATGGAAATGGATCCTGGAAAGGGAAGCACAGAAAACCAATGCAGCTGGTGAGATTGCAGTACAGGATCTAAACTTTGGAACATACCGTTTTGCCGAGGTACAGCCTCCCAGAGGATACCTTATGGATCCTGCCAACGGCGTGATCAAAAGCGATAACGGAGAAGCCGAATTTCCGGAGGACTTTAACGCCAAGGAACTGGAATTCACCCTGGATGCATCTACCGTGGGAAAGACCATTGAGCTTACCACCTCAAATGAGCGCAGAAAGGGATCTGCCGCGCTGTACAAAACCTCAGAGGACGGGATCCCGCTTCAGGGGGCTGTGTTCTCGCTTTACAAGGAAAACGGGGCAGAGGATATCCTGATACAGGAAAACATGGCAACCGATCTGGAGGGCATGACCCCTTATGCTGAAAACCTTGAATGGGGCGATTATTACTTCCAGGAAACAGAAGCACCAAAAGGATATGAAATAAACCCTGAACCCTTCAAATTCTCCCTGACAGCGAACAATGTAGAAATCCCTGTCCGCATAAAAGCGCAGAATGGCCGGATCACAGGATCTGTAACCCTTGTGAAAAAGGATGAGGAAACCGGAAATGTCATGACCTATCAGCATGACAACTCCATTCCTTCCTCCGAAAAACAGCCAGGTGCGGCTACATTTGGCCTGTTCACTAACACAGGCACACGGATCGGGTTCCACACAACAGATGACATGGGAAAGTATATCGTCACAGGAAATCCGGAAGAGGATACCAACATGGTGTTTACAACCGGAGAGGACGGCATGCTCCGCGTATCTGGGCTTGACTGGGGCTCCTACTATTTTGAAGAGCTGGAGGCACCGTTAGGATACGGCGTATCCAGATCCAAGGTGCGTTTCTCCATCAATTCGGATAACTGTACTTCGGAGCAGACGCTGGAATGCTTTGACCCGGTTTTAACCGCAACCATCCGGGTAGAAAAAGAGATCAACGACTGGTATAAGCCATTTGGACAGGCCGAGTTTTTATTCCGTGTGATCGGAACCGACTTAAGCGGGAACGGGCATACCTTTTACAAGGCGATTTCCCTGGGGGATTTAAAATCCGGCTATGCAGTCTTTACTGTGCCGGCAGGAACCTATACGGTAGAGGAAATCTCCGCAAGCCGGTATAAGCTGGTATCCATAGATGGCGACACCTTAATCTCCCAAAAAGAAGTAACCCTAAAGGATCAAGAGGAGGTAACAGTACGGTTTGTAAACCGCATCGACCAGTATGAGAACGCTTCCCATACGTCCAGCATCACGAACCTGATCGCAAAAGGCGTAAAGCCCACCAGCCTCACTGCTGTATATTCCGGACCGGTTGTTATTACCCCGGACAGCGAAGGCGCAAATGAGGATGGCGATACCTACCGGTTTACCGCCAGAGATCTGGTTGGAAGCACGGTAAGTTTTGATGACGGAACGACCCGGAGCGTAGTTTCGGATGCAGATTATATGGCGGCCGTATTAACTGGAAAAGGCGATACTGTCATCCGGTTCTCTGACCTGGTTTTAAATCCAGAAGAAGTAACGGGAGAAAACAATGACAACGGAGCCGGGTACACAATCGAGGTATCCTATACCAAAAACAGGATCACTGTAAAGGATTCCTTCAGCGTACAGATAAGCCTGAATGCGCCAAAAGAGCCATTCCGGGTAGTATATGATGCAAATGGAGGGTATTTCGGAGATCCCTCAATGCAAACCAATGAGGTGACCTATCAAAAGACAAAAACAGGAATAACAATAATAAACGGCACAGAAATGGAGCCGGAACATGTATCCTTATTATTTGCAGGATGGTACACAGATGCTGCCTGCACAGACGGAAACGAGTTTGTCCTTGAAAACTGTGAAAACGACATAACCGTTTATGCAAAATGGATCCTGCCGCCTCCTGACGTAAAATACGCGGTAAGTGTATATGGCATCATGCATGATACCTACAAGGATGAGAACGGCAATACTGGAACCGCAGGACTTACCTTTGGACCGGCAACCGGAAAGAACTATGTAAATACCTTTAAGGCCCATACGCCGACAGGTAACACAACAAACGGCAATCCGCACCGCTGTATCCATAATGACGATTGGCCTACGATTATTTCCTGGTCACAGAAAGACCCGTATGTATATGAGCAGTGTATTGATGGTGGCGGAAGCGGAGAGAGCTGTACGAAGAGTGTACCGATTGTCTTGAGTGAAAAGATTAAAGGTACATCGTATTCAAATATGTCCGGTGATGGAGCAGGAATGTTGTATGAGTCCATAAATTTGGATTACCTGAGATGGAATGCATACAAAGGCGGCTCGTATACCAATAAAGGCGGCTGGCCTGCATCCCGAATCCGTTCCACATTGAACGGACGGCAGCCGGAAACAACGGAAGTTGCATGGGAAGATACGGAAAGTGACGAGTATCAGGTAACGGAAGACAAGCTCTGTACGGAGGCAGATTCTTTATTCTCTGGATTCCCGGCAGCATTAAAGGAAGCAATTGTATCCAAGGCTGTGAAGTCAGATACAGTTTATAACGATGTTTCTGGTAATAATGTGGTGACTTACGATAAGCTGTGGCTATTTTCTGGAAGAGAAGTATATGGCGATTCTGATGCAAGTAGTGTTATCCGACCGAATGAGGGTATCCCATACGAGAGGATTACTGCCCTTGGTATCACAACAAGCAATTATGTCATGAATAAAGGGTATTACGAATCAGGCTCTACGACTTATCGTTGGCTTCGTTCGGAGAGTCGCTATTACTCCAACAATGCGTGTAGCGTGGGCGGCAGCGGCGACTGGTACAACAGCCACGTGAGCTTCGACGACGGCTTGGCGCCGGGATTCTGTCTCCCAGGCCCGAAACCTAATGTCAAATACGCCGTATCCCTTTACGGCATCAAGCATGATACCTACAAGGATGAGAACGGCAATACAGGAACAGCGGGACTTACTTTTGGACCAGCAACAGGAAAGAACTATGTGAATACGTTCAAAGCTCATACGCCGACAGGAAGTACAGCAAACGGCAATCCGCACCGCTGTATCCATAATGATGACTGGTCCACGATTGCTTCCTGGTCACAGAAAGACCCATATGTATACGAGCAGTGTATTGACGGCGGCGGAAGCGGAGAGAGCTGTACAAAGAGTGTACCACTATATCTCAACGATAAACTAAGAACGTCGTCATTCCCTAACATGACTGGTGATGGGGCAGGAATATTAAATTCCTCTATTCTTGATTATCGGAAATGGAATCATAACAATACCAATCAAGGAGGCTGGCCTGATTCAGCTGTGCGTAATACCTTAAATGGAACGGTTACAGACAATATGCTGAATGTTACTAACAAGGATATCGTATTTACATTAACTAAATTGGATGAAAAAACAGCACTTATCAGCTGCTTCCCGATAGAATTACGAAACGCTATCGTACCAAAGGAAGTAAAATCGGATACTGTTTATGATGACTCTTCCAGCAATAACACAATAACCTATGATAAACTCTGGTTGTTGTCTATAAGAGAAGCGTATAGTGATTCTAATGACCGTGTTCGACCAAATGAAGGAAAGCCATATGCTAGGACGACCATTCTCGATATCACAACATCTAATTATTCTAAAAATGAGGGATATACTGAGTTGGGTTTCTCAAGTATTTACTGGTTGCGTTCAGTATATGCATTTAGTCCAAGTGTTATTAACAGTGTATCCATGTCAGGTAAATTGGATGCCTACAACGCTAGTGACACCTACTGTGGCCTAGCACCAGGATTTTGTCTTAAATAAAGTAACTTATTCAAAGAAGCGAGGCTATTATAACCTCACTACAAACTGAAAAACGGGAGGCTGTTGCAAAAGTAGATGAATCTACTGGAGCGACAGCCTTTTGTGTGTAATAAACCATCATTGTATTTTATCTTTATTCTTTTTCCCCATATTATTACTATCAATTTAATGATAGTTCAAAGTGAGAGGAGGAAACAAATGAAAGTGATTTTCGACATTGATGGTACCTTAAATGTATGGGAAACAGGCATGCCATTGGAAGAAGTACAGGCCCCCGGATACTTCCGCAGACGGACTCCGCACCCCAATATGGTGCAGGCGGCACGCCTGTTAGCAAAGGCTGGAGCAGAAGTCTATACCCTGTCTGCCGTGTTCCCGTTTCCCTATTCCATCCCCGATAAGGAAGCGTGGCTGGATATACATCTTCCCTGCGTATATCCGGAACGGCGGAAATATTCCGTTTTCGGTGGGATAAAATCAGATGTCCTAAAGGAAATAGGGATCCGGAAAGGCGACATCTACATAGACGATTACAACGGAAACCTGCATGAGATCCGCGCTTCCCTGAACGGGGGCGTAGAATGCATTAAGTGTGTCTGCCGGGGAACCAATGACAAAAGGCGTTCCTGGGACGGGATGCGGATTTATGTGGATGATGCCCCAAAGGATATTGCAGAACAGATCCTGGAATGTGCTGCATATCAGATAGAAAATGGCAGCAGCTATCTGAAAGAAGAAAGGAAGGTGGCTGTATGGCAGGCATGATAGGAAAGCTGTACCGCGGGGAAATCACTCCGGCCGACTGGACAGAGATACAGGATACTGAATACAAGGCCCTAAGAAGCAGGAATTTAAAAGCATACGGGGAATTTAAGAAAAGGCTGGATGAGGTTTCCCCACCCCTTGTAGAAGAATTTGTCAAGCTGATGGATATGCATCTTGAGGCCTTCCCATATGAAACCGAACAGGCGTTTACAAACGGATTCTGTTTGGGCGTCAAACTGACGGTGGAAGCATTAACGGACGAATTTGAATAAAGAGGAGAGAAAAAGGATGATTGTTAATAAGATGGAAAATGATGGATGGTCCATCCAGAAAGAACCGGACGAAACCTTAACACAGGAAGAGCAGAACCTGGCAGTTGCCATCTGCTGGCATATCCCCGATATGGAACTTTTAGGGGAGCAGGGATGCGCCGGAAACTTCGATATGTACCAGTGCTTTTACAATAGCTGCACCGGGCGTAAATACATGATCCTGTTTGGACGGGATGGAGAGGCGTTCCTGAAAGGGGAAGCAGTTGTTCTGGAAAGTATGGAAATGGAAGAAGATGACTGGGATTTGATTGAAAGGTAATTTAACTGAATACGAAATCAATTGATTCGCAAAGCAGGCTGTAGTAACAGTCTGCTTTTTTAAGTTTGCGCACCATGGATCCAATTTACCTCCCATGGAATTCGCCATATTAACAGGTAGGAAAGGAGGAGGCAGAATGGCAAAAGAAGTAAAGCTTCAGCAGGCGATGTTCCGGCTTGTAGCTCAAAGCGTATCCGAATTTTTAAGATGGTTAAAAATCAAAAAAGAGATGCATCTGGACATCAAGGATTACAATACAGCCAATGACCTTTTGCAGCTGCAGATGCGGATTGAAGAGGATCCGTATAACCATGTGATCGTCTCTTTGAAAGAAGGGCGTGAAGACGAGTTCAGGGAGTTACTGGACACGCTTGACGTTGATTATATTTATGCAAACGCTTCCTATCTGGAAGCTTATACCGGCTGCTATATCATGGATATGGAAGCCTATAAACGGCTGACAGAGCTGGAACAGATTTATGCTGTAAATCTGGATGCAGAAAAGGAATGGGAAGAGGATGACCCATACCTGGAACATAGTACAGAGGAGGAAGAGGAAGAACCAGATAAAGAAGAATCGGACAAGGATGAACTCCCAGAGGAAGAAGATACGGATGGATCGGAACGTGTTCTTTTTGAGGAAGAGGCGACACAAGAAAAGAAAACAGATCGAAAACGCACGCAAAGAAGTACGGGGCCACAAAAGGAACCAGCCCAGCATCAGGAGGCAGACTCACCATATCCTGCCGGAAATTCCGGTATGGATCCGTATCATTCGGACGGAAATACGGATATGGATACATATATTCCAGAGGAAGGCCTACCTTCCCCGGGAACATCTCCGTATGCTCCAGAGGAAAGATTGCTTTCCCCGGAAGCAACAGAATTTGTTTTCGGAAACACGGATACGGACGTGCCTGCTTCAGGGGAAAATACATTTTCCCCGGGAACACCTTCGTATGTTCCAGAGGAAAGTTTACTTTCCCCGGGAACGCATGAAATGCCATTTACTGCTGAAAGCATAGGTGTTAACCCGTATGTACCAGATGAAAGTAAAATCCCATCAGGAACATCATCATATATTCCAGCAGATATCATAAGCGCACATTCCCCTGAAACGGCAGAAACCGCATTTGGAACGGCCGGCACGGATTCGCCTGCTTCAAAGGAAGCGGCATTCCGAGCAGAAGCTGCACCGCATACAACAGAACATCCCGGTATTAATTCATACATTCCAGAAGAAAACAAATTTTCCACAGAAGCACCGCCGCATATATCAGAACACTCTGGAATGATCCCACATGCTCCAGAAGGAAGTCCCCATCCATCAGGGACTCCATCATATGCAGCAGAACACCCAGAGGCGGTGCAGCATGCTCCGGCAGGAGACAGGCCATTCCTTGATCGCATGGATGGGAAGAGTACTGAGCCTTCCGGTATAAGCCGTCATTTTGAGCAAGAAATTGTGCCAGCTCCACAGGTTCCGACAGCTGGAGAGGATCCGGGCAGACAAACAGGAAGCCCTCTGGATACAGCATCCTTTAAAACTAAATCTCAGAAACAGAGCGGATATGCAAAAGAAAGCAGTCCTGAACCTCCGGCGTACGGTTTTCATACCGGCGAGCATACGCCGGAGAATCCGGAACAAAGGGGGTTCATTTTTGGAACGAAAACGGAACCATCTCATAAAGCTGCATATACACAAGCTGTACCGGAAACCGGTGCCTATACGAATAGGAAAGCGGGGGAGGCCACTGCGCCTGTTGAACATAGAAAAGATCCCCAGATCCAGCACGAAACATCTCTGGCCAGGCCGGAAGGGGCTGTGCCGGAAACCAGGTATAAAGAAGCTTTTCAAGAACCGATAAAAAGGCAGGGTCCATTGCTGGGAGGGGACCACCGGAACGGAGCGGACTTAAAAGCTTTATCCCAGCCAGAAGAAACACGTCTGCATCAGGAAGTCCCTTTACAGGGAGATGAGCGAAAAGAAGGGATCAATGGACGCTCATCCACTCCGCAGCCTGAGCTGGAAAGAGCGGACCTTCAGGATATTTCTAGGGATCGCCCGGTCCCTCAGGCTTTGCATATGCCAGAAACAGAGGCTCACAAACCTCCTTCCTCTTTACCGGAAAATAAGGAAGGGACGTTTAAAGGCGGCGAAAAATCAGGGAGAGAAGATGTCGGGCATACACACAGCGGATCGACCCATGAATTTCAGGAAAATAGACCCTCCAGCAAAACAGATTCCCAGAATCCCCCTAAGTTCCAAAAGGGATATCAAGGCAGAACCGAAGCTTCCAGACAAAGCAGCTTTTATGCAGAAAGCGATCCGCATCCCACAATTTTGCAGCAGGGCTTTGTTCAGAGACAGGAAAACAGGGCAGACAGCAAGCAGAATATTCCGTTTGGAGGTTTAAATGCGTCAGCTGGACAGCAGGAGCGGTCCGTACCACGGGAAACCAGCCTGCAGGCAGGATCAGAAGTATTTCGGAAAGCAGAGGAAGGAAGGCCGTCCTCCGCAGCCTTGGCACAGGAAAAAATCCTGCCAGAACAGGCAAGGGTCTTAAAACAGAAGTGGGATCTGCAAGGGAAAGGTGAGGCTGCCAAAAGACTGGAGCCTGATGGAGAGTCCGGACGGCCTTCCGATGGTTTTGCCAGAAGCCAGGCGTCCCACTCTGGGGGGATTGCCGCCCAAAACAGGGAGGGACTGTTTACAAAAGACACCGTTCAAAGCCATACCCCTCAATCCTTGAAAGAGCCCCTCCAGGGACAGGATAAACAGCCTTTGGATGGATTTACTCAAAGTCAATCAGGCCGTTTTCCAGTTCCAGGGGGAAGCCTCCGGGACCAGGTTTCCCAGCCCCCAGATAGCAACACCCGGAACCAGATAAACCGGCCTTCAGCCTTAAATCAGAAGAATACTGCCCTAACGAAAAAGGAAGATGGCAGCCCAAAAGAAGCGGAAGGGTTAAAACAGGCAGTACAGCATCCTGATACGCATGGAGCCGCTGGGAAGGAAGGGCTGGCAGGAAGCGCGATGAAACAGCTGGGCCAGGGACAGGGAATGGAAAAATCCATACTGCCTGGAGCTGCATCCTCTAATACATTAAAGCTAGGAGGCATAAAAACGGGATCTGCTGGGCCGGATGGATTGAAACAGGGATTCCCATCACAAAAGACAGGGACGGATATGAGTTCTGGAACGCAGGCCCCAGCCGGACCGGCGCTTTATGACAGGGATACCAAAAGGAAATGGAGCGTTTCCCGTGAACCCAGGGTGCAGGCACAAGCCATATTGGCAGGAAGCACGGGCACAGAGCGGGCACAAGACGCATTTGCTGGAAGAAACCTGCATGCAGCGAGAGGAAAACGTCTGGCCCTGGCACCGGATAAGACAGCCCGGTTTTCCAAATACCCTGCTATCAGCCGTGAAGGTGCAGCGTTATTCGGGCCTGCATCTTCATCCCTTAAGGATGGCAAAAAGCTTTCGTTTGAGGACCGGATGCAGCTTGCCATGCAGCGGAATGGAAAAGTTTCCATTGAGGCAAACCGGATGGCTCCGGTATCCGACCGGGGAGGGCATGACGCATTTAAAAAAGCACTGATGCAGACCTTTCTTTCTGCTGCAGATGACCCGGATGATATGCATACAAAAGGCGTCCGTACCATGCGTAACCGTACAGCAATTACTTCCGCTACAGCGGCAGGGGTTGTCTGTTCCGGAGCACTGGCGGAACGGACGATGAAGATGCTTAAAAAAGATTTAAGCGAAGAAGAACTGCGTGCGGTAGCGGATATCATAAAACGCGGCGGATTGGGGGAATTCAATCTGGCGGATGCCGCCAAATGGAACGAAAGCCTGCAGTCTTACAACCGGTTCCTGATAAAAGCCGGTGTGCTCAAATCCAGAGAAGGCGGGAAGGTCATGGTTACGGTCGGGAAGAACGTGCGTACGGACCGGATGAGCTATGAAAAGAAAGCCAGAAAGATCCGCAACCAGGCATTCCACGTAAAGCGGGCAGATCTGACTCAGAGGGAGAAGACCATTGAATTTCTGATGGGTGAATTTAAAAAGAGCGGAATCCGTCTTTCCAAGAAGGATGCAGCTGGCCTGGCAGACCGCCTGTTTGCCCATTCGGGAACCGTAGGAAACCGAGCCGGTGCAGTGCTTCAGTCAAAGCATGCACTTGGGACGCTTTCTGCTATCCGCCCCTGGAGCAACCCACTTATGATGGAAGGCCTGAAAAATGACCCGACCGGGCAGGGGATGCAGGCTATGGCAGTTGTAGATTCATCTATGCGCTTTATTCCGCAGGCATATATAGCGGCACGTCAGGCTATCTGGATGAACCAGGCAAAACGGTATGCAAAGGAACTTAACAAACTGGACGAGCAGTTATCTAGTGGAAGCCTGCCGGAAAAAAGGTACCGTAAATATGAGAAAAAACAGGCCACATACCAGAGAAAGGACATGGCGTTAAGGGGGAAACGGCAGGCTGCCGCTGAAAAAGCAAAGAAGAAAGAAGCGGCCTATCAAGCCCGGAAGGACAAGTTAAAAAAGCCTGGGGAATATCTAAAAAAGCAGGCCAAAAACGGATTGAAAAAAGCAGAATCCGGTATTAAAAGGCTTCCGGGCGGCACTTATGCTACAAGGGTGGCTAACCGAGCGGCCAAGGTCAACAGCTTTGCAATGAAGCGAGCCTTATCCGGTGCTTCAAGGGTATTTGAGACGCATGCAAAATTCCATGCATTGGTTACAAAATTGATCCTGTGGTTTGCCGGCGTCATGTTCCATGCGCTTATATTTTTTGGGATCATTTCAGCAGTTCTGGGACTGCTCGCAATGCTATGCCTGTTCATTCTCCAATTTACTACAACCGATGTGAAAGAAATGGATACACGGACAGCGACAGAATCGACCTTAGGCATTGTATATCAGTCTATGCAGGAAATGGAAGCAAAATGGGTAGCTAACATAAAAGCGGCGGCTTCCGATACAGACAAGGCAAAGGTAAGCGAATTCAAGCTTACAAGGATCGACCCAGAAACAGGATCTATCGATCCGGCACACAGAAGGGAAGACCCGGAAACTTATGTTCCAGCTGTATTGGGCCGTGAAGTCAAGGATGGAAAAGTCGTGGGACCAGAACCATGGGCAGGCGCTCCATCAGAAGCTTACAAGCGGATTGAGCGGATTGATGGGGGTGCGGAAGTACAGTTTCTGGGAATGGGAGGATTTCCAGGCTATACGTCCAATATTATGGAAATCTGTGCAATGGCATCCGTAGCCCAGCTGGAATCGTCCCTGACGGAAAAAACGGATGATTCCTTAAAAGAAGCTTCAGACCCCGGTCTGTTTGAATCCATAAAGCAGACCGTATCGGGGATATCCGCAGCCATAAAGGATGCTGTAACCGGAATGGCAAAGGCCCTTCGGGATGCGATCCCAGGCCTCGACAGTTTCCTGACAAAAACGGAAAATAATACGAGGGCCAGGGTCCTTATGGCGTACTGCAAGCCGCTGTTTGACCAGTCCCACCAGTTGGAATTTGGCCTCCAGCTGTCCCTCCTCCCGACCAAGCGGTCCATCTATTTAAACGGAGGGGAGGAGATCAACCAGTTCCCGAGCCAGTCCGCTTCCGGTGAGGGATTAAGTGATACTTCTTACTCCACCGCAAACGCAATGACAACAAAAGAACAGGAGGCCATGGCCCGCCAGATTTATAACTGGATGATGGATCATGGCGTTCCGGAAATACAGGCTTTTGCGATCCTGGGCAATATGCAGGGAGAGAGCGGAATGAATCCGTCCAAACACGAATCCGGCAAGCCCTGGCACCTGGGAGGGCTTGGGCTCTGCCAGTGGACTGCAGAACGCAGGAAACTCTTTGAGCGGTATATGGCATCCCGCAATACAGACTGGCGAACAGACTGGGAAGGGCAGCTGGAGTTCCTGTTTTACCACGATGATGCATACGATCTTCGGATCCTCCAGACATTCCTGTCAATGAACTTTACCCAGGTGGCAGAAGCGACCGAGTATTTTGGATATCAGTGGGAACGGTTCGCCTCCGGAGATACCAGCATGGGCCGTGTCCGTATCCCTTATGCGTTAAAGTATCAGGAACTGTTTACCGGATCATCCAATGCAGGCGGTTTCTCTCCGGAAATGGGGGAAGGACAGGGGCAGAAGCAGACCGAAACAAAATATTCCCACACTCCCAACATTGGCGAGGACGGAACAGCACATGGGGCATATGGCGGCAATCTGGATATGACAGATTCCGTAACGCTGGAACATGCAGAAGAACTGAGGGTAGAAATATGGTACTCCACAGAAAATGTGCGGTATGACTGGCTGGAAATCAAAGACGGGAACGGCAACCATATCACAAACCGACTGGGGGGTGGATGTAAAAATGAAAAGCCCACGGATCAGTCCATTTACCATAAGATTTATACCATACCTGGAAATACGGTAAGTTTTCATTTCCAATCGGATGCGGATTACGGATATTATGGTTACTACGCAGTGGTAAAAGATGTGGCAGAATCCAGGCCGCCAAAGCAGAGCCAGCATAACGGTTATATCCGGGAGTCCGTAACGGAATATTCCCATACGGATAATATAGATGACAAGGGTATTGCAAATGGGTCTTATGCAAGCTATCGGGACATAACAGACACGGTAACCATTGATGGGGCAGGAAAGCTGACCGTAGAAATCTGGTATTCTACTTACTCGCCTTCATCTGACTGGGTGGAAGTGCTTGATAAAGCCGGCAATTCTGTCAGCGGGAAGCTGGGAGGAGGAAGAGAGTATGCAAAGCCTGCGGATAACAGCAACTACCATCAGGTATACGAAATTCCCGGTGACACGGCAAAGTTCCATTTCGTATCAGACCGCAGGTATGGATGCTATGGCTATTATGCAAAGGTAACAGGGGAAAAGGTAACGGCAGGGCTTTCAGAGGAAGCCCAGGGCAATGTTTCCATGGAACAGCAAGGCGCCTTGGGACAGGTACTGGAAAACGTAGCCATGTGTCCAGGGCATGACGGGTTTGGATGCATGGAATACAGTGGTTTTTCCTATAACGATCTGGACCGGAATTATCTGTATTACCCAGGGATGGATGGCGAAAAAATGGAACGGGTATATCCGGCAGCCCTGCTGGATGGGAATGAATGGGCCTGTAACGCGCCAAATGGGACAAAGGAACAGTTCTATGAATCGTTAGACCGGCATCCGGAATGCTGGGAGGTTCAAAATGACCCAGTAGATGCAACTCATTATAGCTGTGGAGGCGGGCCGGAAGGACACGGCTCTACTTTCCTAGACAATAACTATGCGGGAGACTATGGATACGAAACAGAACGGGATCCTAATAATCCGGGAATCTTCTATGTGACCGTCAAAACAGATGAAAGCCATGACCATGACGAGGATGATAATGACTGCAGTTATACAACGAAAACATATACATTTGTCCATAAATGTGCCGGAAACCACAAGGGCTATTACTGCGGCGGACATTTAAAACTGATGGCTTACGGCATGGTGTACCATATCACAAAAGCCCAGCGGGCCAACGATCATTCCCTGTATGCCGACAAGCTGGAATCAACCGGGGAGTATTATAAGAACCAGTCAGTACCGGGCATACTGGAAAACCGGCTCCAGAAAGCAGAAGACCTGTTTGATATTGACATGGGGCTTTTACATGTAAACGTCTCTGTTTCGGATGAGTTTGCCGGATGGAGCTATGACTACATGGATCTGGCAGCGTTACGGCTGGAAGATGACTGGAATGACCTGTACGGCATCCAGACGAGCTATACTATCGCCGGGATCAATGGAGCAAGGCCGGGAGCAGGAACAATGGGGACCGGAGATATCAAAGACCATCTGCAGACGATCCTGTCGCAGATCCAATCCGAAGATACAATAAATCTGAGACTGGATGCCTTGATTAAAGCATTTACTTACGTCGGGCAGATTGGGTACAGCCAGGCACACCATGGGGACCCATTAAAGATCGGGGGCCTCAATGACTGTTCGGGATACGCTTCCAGGGTCTGGGATACGGCTTTGTTTGGCCGTATCTATAATACAGACGGATTTGTAAGTTTTGCAAAGAAGAATGGAGCCTACAGAAACTACACAGACGGCCAGATCCAGCCTGGGGATATCCTGCTTCACGGCATGGAGACAAAGGATCGGAAAGACAACCACGCATTGATCTATGTCGGAGAGATAAATGGGCAGCCCATGTCCATTGACTGTACGAGCCCCACGGTTTATTTCAGGGGGCGGGGGAACAGCTACTATTTTACCGCAACCTATATTGACATGGACACGATGATCCGGGCCTATATAAGCCAGCATCCGGAAGCAGATGTTTTCCCGGAAATGTTAAAAGGATCGTCTTTCGAAGAAGAGGAAGAAACATCTTAACCGACGGCGGCAGGGTATCACCCCTGCCGCTTTTCGCCATATTAAAAGAAGAACAAAAAAAGAAAGGAATATTGTATCATGAGAGGAAAGCTGCATCTTGCTCTGGGTATTGCCGGGGGAACGGCAGGTGCCCTGGCCCTGGCTGTCGGAGAGGGGAAAGCCGCTGGACTGCTATTGCCCGGCCAGACATTTTCTATTTACGAAGGGTGCCTATTTGCGATTGGGAGTGCTGTCGGTTCATTGTTCCCAGACATTGACCTGCCGTCTTCAACAATCGGAAAAAGTGTAAAACCTTTATCTTTGATTATAAACAGACTGTTTGGCCACCGAGGCCTGTTTCATGCTCCGCTTCTATATCTGCTTGCCGCATCTGCTTTGATTTCGGGGATAAAAGGAAGTATTTGGTTTGCTCTGGTCCTTGGTTTCTTTTACGGAATCACACTGCATCTTTTGCAGGATATGATGACAAGGGATGGGATCCCGTTTTTTTATCCCGTAACAAAGAAGATCTCCCTATCCAGAATGAAAACAGGGGATTTCGCGAATATACCGGCCACGGCGGTCCTATTTGTTTTATTCTGTTTGCTTTGGAGGCTTCCATGAAGCGGGATGACCGTGCCTGGTGGCTGATAAAAGCCCTAGGCATGGAACTTTTGCTGGCTGTATGCATGGCATGTTTGGATGGTATGGGCATTGCAGTTAATGGAATTTTCTTCCAGTTTGCCATGGTATTTCCCATTCTGGTCCCTGTTTTGGTGGAAATGAAAAAAGGAAGATGGAGCCTTCCTGTAAAGCCTCTTTCATTTAAGTGGGCGATGATCTGCGTCCTGACTGCCTGCGCCATGGTACCGGTCTGCAGCCTGATTTCATACCAGACCGGGTTTGCGGGGAATGCAGCAGAGGACAATATCCCTAAAATGATAGCGGACGGAGGTTCTGCGGCTGTTATATACCTCTGTATCATTGGCCCTGTTTTAGAGGAGCTGTTTTTTAGGGGACTGGTACCGACTCTGTTTAAAGGGGCAAAACCCTGGAACATTATCCTGGCTTCATCCCTATTATTTGCCCTGTGGCATATGAATATCAATCAGGCATCCTATACATTCATTTTAGGGATTGTGCTTTCATGGTCTGCGTTAAAGACACAAAACCTGCTTGTCCCCATAACGATCCACTGCATTTTTAACGGGATAAACCTTTTGATGGTTATGACAGAGGGGGAGCTGTTTGTTGTGATGGTCTTTACATCCTATATTGTATGCCTCACCCTCCTTTTGTATATGAGCATCTTTAAGCGGGATGCGTTCCGCCTTCCGCAAACGGGCCAAACGGAAAAGGGGAGCATCCTTACAGCCCCATATATCCTGTCATTGGTATTTTGCGGCGGCATATGCCTGGTGCAGGTTTTATCGCTTTCTGCATAAACCATATTAAAGACAGCCAGAAAGAAAGGAGGGCTATGTATTATTCATAGCAAAAGGTAAAATGGGATTATTTAAAGACAAAGCAGGCAAGGTAAAGGAAGCATTCCGCCACTATAAGGAGGAACATGGCATTGTGGCTGCCCCGGAAGCAGCCCAGGAGCGTTTTGGCCGCCAGGAGCCGACTGAATGGCTGGAAGAACGAAGAATCATGTTCCGGCAGTTGATGGAAGCCGTACGAGAAGGGAGAAAGGAAGGCCTTTCAAAAGAAGAGGTATACCGGGAACTGTCTTCCCCGGATATCCCTCAAAAGAGTTATTTAAGGGCAGAGCTTGCAGCAGACCGGGAGGAAGAACGGGAATTATGCCTGAAACGGATGGCTCCGGAAGAAAGGGAAGAGGAACGGGCATTCTGTGCTGGAAAAGTAAAAGAAATCATGGAGGGAAATTTAAAAGCGGACAATGTCCCGATTCTGGATGAAGAGACGGAACGTCTTATGAAACTTGACCAGGTCCGCAGCCAGATGGAATATGGAAGATCAAAGGGACTCACGGATGTAGAGCTCATATCAATCGCAGTAGAAGCAGGCATCCCCCATGACGAGGCGGAATACATGGTGGAAAACACATTAAAAGACGATGTGGACCGGCGTTTTTATATTGAGGAAGCTTACCTGCAGGATCAGTGGGAGCAGGAGGAAACACTGGAGCGTTAAAAACAAACATGGGCACTAAGGCGCAGGCTGGAAACCGGTTCCGGCCTGCGCCATTTATTCGGCATCCATTCCTTCATAATAAAAAGGATGACAGACTGTTTCAACAGAAGGAGGAAAAGAAACTATGAACGAATGCAGAATTACAGGAAAACTGGCTACACATCTTGTATTCAGCCACGAACTTAAAAAGGAGCGGTATTTTGAAGGGATATTGGACTGTACCCGTATCAGCGGAACCATTGACCAAATCCGTATTCTTATCCCGGCCAGTGTCCTTGAAGGGCATATGATTACGCAGGGAGACGGGATCTGTATCGAAGGCAGGCTCCAGACATTATATACCCCGGAGGGAGAAATACTCCATTCCAATCTGGTATGTGAAGTCTTAAAGCTGGAAAAGACGGATTCCCCTGAAATGGAAGAGAACTGTGTGTTTTTAGAAGGCACGATTTGGAAAAAGAGGCCAATAAAAACAACGCCCAAAGGCCGTATTTTGAAAGAATTTGTTTTACGCACGCAGGATGAGGACGGCATCCCCTGTGTTGTCCCCTGTCTGGCATGGGGAACCGAAAATGCAGATGCCATTGAGCAGGCGCCTATGGGGACATCTGTAAAACTTGCGGGAAGGCTCCAGAGCCGCGTATTCCCCAGGCGTTTAAATGATGGAACCAGGGAATATAGGATGGTGCACGAAGTTTCCTGTTCCAGCCTGGAAGCGGCAGAAGTCAAGAAAACCTCCCAAACGGAGGTTTTTTAACTTACTGACTGTTCAGGAGCATTCAAATATACAGGAAATACGCCATATTTCTGCTATAACAACAAAAAAGGAGATTTTATATGAAATGTATCGCTTCTATCTGTGACAAAATCGCAACCGTTTCATCTGTCTGTATCGTTTTATGTGTGATTGCCCTGGGAGCACCGCTCCTTTTCGGCCTGCGTCCGTATGTGACGCTTTCCGGATCCATGGAGCCGGAGATACCGGTGGCATCTCTGGCATATATCGACACCCATGATGTCACGCCGGAAATTGGCAAAGTGGTTGCATACCATATTGCATCTACGGACGGTGATTCGATTCCTGTAACCCACCGAATCATAGATAAAAAAGAGGGAGGGTACGTGACAAAGGGAGATAACAACGATGCAGAGGACATGATCCTGTTAAAGCCTGAAAATATTATCGGGACTTATAAGTATTCCATCCCCTTAGTAGGCTATGTCATGGCAAAGAAAACCGTGTTTCTTATGCTGATCGTCTTCTGGATCATGGGGTTCCGGATCCTTAGCATTCTGTTTTCCAACCTGGCGGAGTAAGTGCAAAGAGCCTCCATTTGAGGAATTTGTCTCTATATCAATAACGGAGGTACCTTAAGGCGCCTTCAAGCCCAGGAAGGGAGGTGTTAAGGATCATGGGAATACAAAGGATTGTATCGAAGCCGCAAACATCTGCTCCGGATCAATCAGAAAAGATTCTGCTGGATCATACAGATGTTTTTGCAGACATCATCAATGTTCTGGTGTATGATGGTCAAGAAGTCGTAAAACCGGAAAATCTAAAAGATGGCCCGACAGCCAGCCGATACAAGGCCGCGGAAGGCAAATATCAGGAAAAAAGTCGTGATGTAGTAAAAATCGATACCAAGAATGGGATCTCATTCATAGTCTACGGTTTGGAAAATCAGACAAAAGTCAATCGCTTAATGCCTATTCGTGTAATGGGATATGATTACGCCATGTATGAGAAAAACGGGCGGGACATCAAGGCAGTGAACAAGGCAGAGGGGCATGAAGCAGATTATGCAGAGGAGATCTGGCCAGGACAGAAACTGATGCCGGTCATCACGCTTGTGCTGTATTTCGGTACAAAGCCATGGGATGGTCCAAAATCACTCTATGATTTAGTAGATGTACCGGAAAATTTAAAATGCTACATACCAAATTACTCAATCAATTTAGTGGAAGTAGCATTCCTGCCGGAAGAAACCATATCAAAGTTTCAAAGTGATTTTCGGATTGCGGCAGAATTTTTCAGGGCCAAAAGACTTGGCAATGAAAAGGAAATCATGTATAATAACAAAAAAGCATGGGATCATATCAGCGAACTGATGGAATTTTTCCATACTTTTACAAGCGACAAACGATATCGGGATTTCAAACAGTTTATGATCGGAGAATCCCAGAAAGGAGAAGTCAAGATGTGTAGTCTTTTAGACGCCTTTGAAAAAGAAGGATTGGAAAAGGGCATGGCGAAGGGCATGGCACAAGGCATGGCACAAGGCATGGCACAAGGTGAGAAGAACGGTGAAAAAAAAGGACGTTACGATTCTCTTGAAAAACTGATGAAAAAAACAAACATGTCTTTATCAGAAGCAATGGACGCACTGGACTTTTCCGATGAAGAAAAGTCCGGCTATGAACAGTGGAAATCTGACAATAAGACAACTACATAATGGCAAAATCAAAGTATTTTCAAATAACCTGATGAAGAAGCCTTCCTGAAATGGAAGGTTTCTTTTTTTTACAGCAAGAATCCTGATTCGCCATAATAGTAGCAGATGGGTAAGGAACCGTAAATGTTTACCTCGTGATCAGCCTGACAGATGTAAATTCCAGCCCAACAACCTTAAGAGCTAATCCGCCATAATAATGACGGAGGGAGGATTTCTGGGAAATCCGGATCATTGATTTCTGTAATCACCCTGTTCCTTTGCCCTTCCGACCTTATATGGGAATCTGATCGTCTATTTTTCTCTGCTGGCAGATGATATGGCCGCAGTTATCCTGCAATGTATGTCCGCATCTGGCAGGCAGAGAAACAGTAAAAGCGGATTCGCCATAATAAGGACAGAGCCAATGTCTGGATCTCATCCAGACACGGCCGGCACCCAGCACCGCAGCATATATATGTCCCTGTGATCCAGGCAGGGTAGCGGGCTATGTTTTCTGGAACCATGCGAATACGCAAAAAAACTCAAAATGGAGGAGAACCTGTAATGAGAAACGAAAATTTCAAGAAAGCCGCAACTTCTGCGTCATGTGTTGCAACAGCAGCCCTCATGCTGCTTGGAGGAGCTCAGATCCTGGCTTACATGACGGACACCGAAACAGCAACCAATACCTTCACTGTAGGTAAAGTAAAAGTTGATATCGAGGAGCCTAACTATCCTGGAAATGATTCCGATGAAGTAAAGGAACTGGTTCCAAATGAACCAGTACCAAAAGATCCAATGGCAAACAACAGCGGTGACAACGCAGCGGCAATCTTCATGTCCTATGATGTCCCGATGAGTGATGTACTTATTGTTGGTAATGACGGAAGATTATTTACAGACGGTAAAGGCGGCTTCTATATCAACGCTGAATACGATGAGGATGGACAGAAATGGATTGCAAAGGCAACCAAATCTGAAAAGCTTGGCAGTACTAACAGTGCAGGAAGCGAAATTGTTGGAGAGGATGTTGACGTAACAGAAATCCTGCCTGCAGACAGAAAGCCAATGCATCAGGAAATTTTTGGTGTAAATTCTAACGGTAAACAGGGCGCAGATGCAACTAAATGGACTCTTATCAAGACGGTTTACATTGATTCCATGGGCAACGAAATCGCAGAAACTGAAAAAGACAGTGCAGCCGGTATCCGCCGTATTTACTCTTATAACACCCTGATTGGAAAAGGAGAGCAGACAACAGCCCTGTTTGACGAGGCATATTTAAAGAATGTTGTAGAAGGACACGTGGACGCTACCATCCAGCAGCTGACTACAAAGGTTTATGCAATCCAGGCAGCATACTTAAAGGATGCTGACGGAAACAACATTCTTAACTTTGACGAGGACGACCAGACAGCATCTGATATTACAGTTAGTGAAGAGGATGCTAAGAAGATCTACGATATCTATGTAGGACAGAACGGAACGAATCTGCCGGATATCGAAGCTGACAATAACGGTGCAAGTGGACTGGAGGGAAATGACCGTGAAGATGCAGAAATGTACCTGAAGGTTTCCATGTCCGTTGATGATACTACTTTAAATGTATCTGAGGATGCAAATGCTTCTGTAGCCGTAGATACGAATTACCGTGGAGTTACTTACCAGTTTACCGCTCATGATATGGCGGACGGTTCCGACGCAGATAACTCTGAGGTGATTTCCGTAAACGCTAATTCCGGAAAGATCACAGCATTAAAGCCGGGTGTGGCCTATGTGAAGGTAACTGCTACTAAGACAGGCCTGTCAGGCGGTGATAAAACAGCAACAGCAATCGTGAAAATCGTAGTCCAGAACGAACTGAAGGTAACCCTGACCAGTGACGACGCTTCCATCATGAAAAAGGATGGAACAAAGCAGCTGGTTGCAGCGGCCGAAACAGTTCAGCCTGGAGGCGCAAATGTAACTTATACCTATAAGTCCAGTAACGAAAAGGTCGCTACTGTAAGCGAAACAGGTTTAGTAACTGCTCATGATTCCGGTTCTGCTGTAATTACTGTAACCGCAACCATCCCGAATGATGTGGACGGCGGCAATATTACTGCAACTGCATCTTATGATGTATTTGTACAGAACTAATATCCAGGTCAATTGTCCGACCGCTCTTTAGCCGGAATACAGGCTGGTACCCCATACTGATTCAATTTGCAATCCTGGCCGATCCCAATAGGCCGGAAAGAAACCTGATGGGTGAATCCTGTCAGGTTTTTTCTTTGAAAAAGGGAAGGAGAAAGCATGTCCAGACTGACAGATCTTATATTTGGTACACATAGCAGCCACGCGCTCAAACAGATCACTCCCCAAATTGACGCAATCCTGGCTTTAAAACAAGAAATGGAACCGCTGAGTGATCTTGAATTACAGGGAAAAACAGATGAATTTAAAAAACGGTTCAAACAGGGAGAAACGTTGGAAGACCTTCTTCCGGAAGCATTTGCAGCTATGCGGGAAGCGGACAGAAGGATCCTCCATATGGAGCCGTTTCCGGTACAGGTTACAGGCGGTATCATTCTTCATCAGGGAAGAATCGCAGAATTAAAGACGGGAGAAGGAAAAACCCTGACAGCAACCCTGCCGGTTTACTTAAACGCCCTTACGGGAGAAAATGTGATGGTAGTGACTGTAAACGATTATCTGGCACTTAGGGACGCAGACGAACTCCGACCGGTATATGAATTTATGGGTCTTTCCGTTTCTGCAATCCAGAATGGAATGGATCAAAAAGAGCGTAGGGAAGCATATGCTTGCAATATCACCTATGTAACCAACAGCGAGCTGGGATTCGATTACCTGAGGGATCATATTGCAAAGTCCAAAAATGAGCAGGTTCTCAGGGGACTTTCCTACGCACTCATTGATGAAGCAGATTCTGTCCTGATTGATGAAGCAAGAACGCCACTTATCATTTCCGGCCAGGGAGAGAAAAACGAAGGGCTTTTAGCGGCTTGTGCAGCATTCGCAAGGACCCTGGTCCATGGTGGACAGGCAGAAGATGTTTCCAAGCTGGATCTTCTGAGCGGAAATACCGGAAGTGAAGCGGGCGATTTCATGACGGATCGCAGGGAAAAGACGGTTTATCTGACCGTTCAGGGCCTTCAAAAAACGGAAGCATATTTTGAAGTAGACAACCTGATGGACATGGAACACTTCGCTTTAAACCATATGCTCCAGAATGCTCTCCGCGCCCAATGGATGATGGAAAAAGACAAGGATTATATTGTTGACGATGGAGAAGTAAAGATTGTAGATGAATTTACCGGCCGGGTGCTTCCAGGAAGGCGGTTTTCTGACGGCCTGCACCAGGCACTGGAAGCGAAGGAAGGAGTAGAGATCCAGCCGGAAAATACCACGCTGGCATCCATTACCTATCAGGGATTTTTTAACCGATTTAAAAAGAAGTCCGGCATGACAGGGACTGGAGCAACCGCAGAACGTGAATTCAGGGATGTTTACGGCATGGATGTAGTCCAGGTGCCGACCAACCGTCCTTTAAAGAGAAAGGATCTGGCCGATTATGTGTACCGTACCAGGAAAGAAAAGGTGCAGGCTGTAATAGATGAGATAGCAAGGATACATCAAAGAAAGCAGCCCATACTGGTTGGTACAAAAGACATCTGTGATTCAGAAGAGCTTTCCGCACGGCTAAACGAGGCTGGGATCCCCCATCTTGTATTAACTGCCAAGCAGGATAAGGAAGAAGCACAGATCATTGCACAGGCCGGCCAGGAGGGAGCTGTAACAATCGCTACCAACATGGCGGGGCGCGGTACAGATATCAAGCTTACCAAGGAAGCAAAGGAAGCCGGAGGGCTTTACGTGATCGGAACGGACCGGGCGGAATCACGCAGAATTGATGACCAGCTGATCGGCAGATCCGGAAGGCAGGGCGACCCTGGAAGATCCCGTTTCTTCTTAAGTCTGGAAGATGATCTATTGCGTCTGTTTGCCCCCAGGCGTGTAATGGAGGCGCTGGCCCGTCTGGCCGGAGAGGATGGGAAGCCTCTGGATTCCCCGCTTCTTTCAAAAGCCGTATGTCATGCCCAGGAAAATATGGAAGCGACCCATGCATCCCAGCGGCTGAATGTCTTAAAATATGATGAGATTTCTGGAAGGCAGAGAGATGACATTTACAGTGAACGGGATTTTGTCTTGGATAAAGAGGATATTTCCGACAAGATCATTGACATGATCCGGACAGCTACAGGGGAACTTTCGAAAGGGATTGAAGATTTTAAAACCTTAAAGGAGCAGGACAGCGAAGCAAGGAGGAGGCTGTCTTTCCTCCCCCATCCCCCGTCATGGGAGTTGTCTGCGCCAGAAAGGGGAGGATGGGAATTCCGTATGCAGAAGGAAGCATTTATCCAATACATGGATCTGGCCTCCCAGTTTGATGAAAAAGATGTAAGAGGCCTGGAAAAATGGGCGGTCCTCACTGCTGTGGATTCCAACTGGAGCAGTTATCTGGATGAATTGGAGTATTTAAAACAGGATGCAGGCCTTTGTGCGTATGCCAACCGAGATCCAGCAGAGGCATTCAAGGAAGCCAGTGCTGCCGCCTTTGAGCAGGTATTAAAAAACGTACGCAGGGATGCAGCGTTTAACCTGCTATCCTGTTTGGGGAACTGGGAGAAGCAGAAAAAGGAGCAGAAGAAAAAGAGGGCGGTAACCGTATATACCATGCTGTACGGGGATAAGGATCCGTACTCCATCCAGGTCGAAACGGCGTAAGCGTATGTGCCGCACAGGCAATCCGCCATAATAATAACAGACACATCCCAAAAGGAAAGGAGGACCGGGCGGCTCACGCCCGGGAGCGCTTATGAAAAAAAGTAAAGCCAGGTATATCCTTGCGGCCTGTACTGCTCTGATCCTTGCAGCCCAGACAGCGGGGGCTTCATTCGCAGCAGAGACAAAAAACAGTGCAGAAACAGCCTTTGTCAGGGCAAAAGTGACGGTTGTCAATGAGGAGGGGATCAGCGGCGCCTCCGAGGACATGATCGATTTTGAAAACAGGGATAAATGGGAAAAGGAAGGGGACTGGTACTATTACAAAGATCCCTTGGAAGACGGTGCAGAAGTTATTTTCATGAAAGGTGTAAAAATCCCTGAGACATGGATGGCCGAAGAGCAGGAAAAGAAGTTCAGGGTCGTGGTTACTGCGGAAGCGGCAGAAAACATGGACGGGAATGCAAACTGGTCCGATGGAAGCGTACGGGCATCCACAAGCACCATTACCTATGGAAAACGGGATAAAGGCTCTAAAATCTACGAAACCACAAACCTGGATCTGGAATTGAAGGAGTATGAACTTGATAGTGCGGGGAACCGGATCCCGTATGTAAATGACAAGGTTGTATTTCCAGGGGAATATGTACATAAAATAGTCGCCATCACGGTACACGTAAACGCAGATGCTGACTATACCGATCATGGAGACCGGGATTACGATGATGATGACGATGATGACGGAAATGGCCGGGGACGCAGGGATGATGTGGAAGTGATCCCTCTGGGAAAAGACGGGACTGAAGTGATCCCGATCGGAACGCATGGAGGCATTGGGCAGATTTTCACAGGAGACAATGCCATGGCAGTCCTCTTCTTGATAGGAGGCGTTGCTCTGGCAGCTGCAGGATTTTGGATCATCATAAAGAAGAATAGGAAAAAATAAGCAAAAAAGCCGTTTGGGAATATAAACCCAGACGGCTGTCTTTATGACAAAAAAAGAGACAGCTGACATTTCTGTATTCCCCGCATGCCAAGGAATAAGAAGATACCAACTGCCCGGACCCACGAGCTTTGGGATACCCATAAACTCATAGTAGCGTCCCCTGCCCCGTCTTGACCAGGACAGGCAATCATTCATTCACGCAGACCCATTTCAGGCCCAGAGACCTCTCTCTGTTTATACTATATCAGAACATATGTTTTATGTCAAGGAAATTTAAGCCTTCAGATTTAAAAAGCGTGCGTTCTGCCATAATAACAAAAGAATATGATTAAGAGGAGGTTTCTATGGAGTCAAAAGAAGAAAACAGTACAATTAACAATATGTCAGAGCCTGTTTTGGAAGAGCCTATCCAGCATGGACAGCCTTATGAATTTGCAGCTGCGGCAAAGCTCAGAAAAGAGATTGAGGACATTGATCTGCAACTGTACAAGAACGGCAGTTATATAAAAGAAGAAACAGATGAAGAAACAGGGAAACCTGTCACATCCCAGATTGGGGAAACGGAGGCACTCCGTTTAAAACGGAAGCTGATCCTGGAGGCAGAAAGACTGGAGGGATATCCATGGTCTGAGCGAAGCCATACGGGCCTTAAAGCGTGGATTGCAGGCCTGATCCGTGCAGTAAAATATGCATTTAGCCCCCAATACCGGAAAGCTGCAAATGCATTAAACAGCCAGATGATCCAGGCAGAGTTGCACAAAACAGTACAGGAAGCCGCAAAATATTTACACTCGGAGAAAGAACTGCAAAAACAAGAATTTCAAAAAGAGAGGCCTCTTCAGCCGCAGCCCCCGGAGCAGGAACTGGAAAAAGAAAAAGTGAACGAATGCCTTAAGGATCCAGAAAAAATAAAAAGTTTAGCAACGGACAGCCTGACGGATGAATCATTTAAAACACTTTTTAGAGAGCTTAAAAAACAGGAGTTTGAAAAAGCAAAGGAGGAGGGGAGAGGAGAGAACTGGTGGAAAAAAGAATCATATAAAACAGGCATACAGCTGATCCAGAAGTTTCCGGTCCTTGCAAAGGGCCTGACGCAAAAAGAAGTTCCTTCATATGCGGCATCAATCCTCCTTCGCAGTCCGCAGTCTGCTGCGTTTTTTAAAGAAGAAGATATAAAAACCGCAATCCCCAGATTTATGGAACAGGCACAGAAAGATAGCCGGCACGACCTTGACTGGCATATCAACCGTGTATTGAGTGAAGGCAGTCCTTCTTTGAAAGAGGCTTTAAATGCGTGCATAAAAGGCCCGAACCCGGCTTTAGAAAATCATAGGGATGAGATCCTTTTGCCGACGGAACTATCAGGAGGCGATCCTTTGCCGACGGAAATGCCAGGTGCTAACCCTTTCCTGTCTGAGGAAGAAAAAGACGATGGCATCCAGGCTTCTTTTACAGAACCGGAAAAGTCCCCCTACAGCCTCCCTATGCCGGAGGAAAACCCATTCCTGCAGCCGGAAGGAAGCGGAAGCTGGCGGTATATGCCTGAATTTGAAGCGGCCATCCTGGCATTGGAGCGGGAAGATAATTCCGCAGCCTTTTTCAGTGAAGAAGAATTAAAACGCCAGGTGATCGCACAGAACCCAGAACTTTTAAAACTGCTTCCAGAAGAGGATATTACATATGATGTGGTGGTAACGGCAGCCTTAAACGATCTGTCATCCTTAAAATATATCCCTGAAAACAGGGTCTTTGAAGGGCCGGACGGCCTGGATATGGACATGGATGCAATCAAGGCAATTATCCGGGAAGAAATCCCAGGCGTTGCGGCACAGCAGGCAGCCCTCCGACAGATCCCTGTAAGGGAAGTAATGGAAGAGATCTGCAGGGATCCCAAAGAGGCCGACCGGCGCACCCCGGCGGACAGACGGGATGTAGCAAAACTTAAAGCGAAGATCATGGATGATTTTGAAAAAGCCGAGCAGAGCAAAACAGAGGAAATAAAAGAGAAACCAGAGGCAGACTATACATGGGATCGGGACTAAGACCCGCACGAACTTTTATGCAGGAGGAACGACTATGACAGAACTAGAAGCATTGTATAAAATCAGGGATGGTGAAGCATTAAGGAATGTAGTTAAGGATGGTGAAAAGCCCACAAGACTTATGGTATTGGCAGTGCTGACCCATCATAAGGAAAGGGGATGGCAGGAAATTCCAGCAGAGGAATGGACGGACCGGGCAGCGGCTCTGGCTACATCTAAAAATTTCCGAGCTTTAAAAGGGATCCCGGAAGAGAAGAAAACCCGGATCATTCCTGCGATTGTCGAGGCCTCAGGAACGATCACAAGAAAGGAACTGGATGAATTTATCGATGTCATCAACCAGCAGCCGGCTCCGGTACTGGAAAAAATGATCCGGCGTTCCAGAGATATGGAGCGTTTTATCCGTCCGGAGGTATTTGCAAAGCTGAATGCGCCCGGTCCGTCCAAAGCAGGGGCTATGCAGAAAAAAACGGATCGGATTTCGCCAGAATATGAAAAAGATATGTTCTTAATGGACTTTTCCGGGTTAGAAGAGTTCTCTGACCCGGACGAGCTTACCCCGGAAGCATTTTTATCCCTTTCCTCCAAAGAACAGACCCGGGAAAAGTTAAATGCTCTTTTGGAATCCGACCATGATTTCCCAGGGGATTTTATCCGGAGGCTTTCTATCCCAAACCGGAATGCTGCGTTTTACAAAAAGGAGGGGGATGAATCACTTTTTCAGTATTGGAAAAGCAGGATCATTCCATATCTGGATCTTGAGACCTGCCGGATGATCGCAGGCCTTCACCCAGAAGGATCTACAGGAACGCCTTTTTATCTTACAAAGGACGCCGTCACGGCCTTTTGGAACAAAAAACGGCAGCTGTGTACGAAACGGCAGATGACGGACTATTTTCTGTCCTTTCCCCAGGAGGTCTTAAGCCCTTTCATGGAACCGGACTTGATCTCCAGAAAAGATGTTCTTCTTCACGCACCTATGGTTTTAAAGGGGACAGAGCTGGCAAGAAAGCATTTCAACCGACATCCGGCTGATATACTGGATGCCTCCGAATACCAGACCCCGGAACGGGTGATTGCCTACGGGGTTCCATTAAACTCCAGGACGATACGGAAAATAGCGGATCCTGAATTAAGGGAGAAAGTAGCAGTTGCCCTTGGAATCCGGACAGAACAGCCAGTTTTATCTCCTGCCTGATTTTCCATATTGTAAGAGGATTGATTTGAGCCTGATTACACAAAAGGAGGAAACGAATGGCAGTAAAAGAACAGATTGGGATATACCAGCAGGGAGAAAAGACGACGGTTGTCATTTACCACATGAAAGAATCTACCAAACAGAAATTGATCCAGGCGCTGTTTGCAGATGTAAAAGCAGCTGTGGAAGAAGGTCAGATCCAGGAAATTGATGACCTCTCGCCATCCGTCCCAGAGCTTAGGGAACAGGAGGCCTCCGTTGACGGCATGGAAAGCCTGGCGGTAAAAAGCCTCTGTGAGAAATACGGAAAAGATGCAATGAGACTGTTTGTGCAGCTGTTCCGGCTGTTTGACACAGCCCCATTGGCAGACCGTGAGGCAGCATCCATAGAAATCGCAAAACGGCTGAAAAGCAATGCACAGACCGGCGGCAGAAATGCAAAACTCTGGATCCTGTTCCAGTTTGGAAGCAGAAAGGAATTTTCCCCTACCCTGGAAAAAGTGATCCGTCAAAAAGGGCATGGGATGAATCTGGATCCTGCGACAGAAGAGTACAGGGATGCATTAAAAAATGCCATGATGACCTGCTCCGAGGAAGAAATTTCAGCAGTCATGCAAAAGATTGCGGAACAATTTGACATGTAGTCCACACAAAAAAACAGGCAGGGCTTGCCTGTTTTTTTTATGCAGAAAAATTCGGATGCGTTCTTTTTAAGATTACTAAGCGGGAATTCTCGGTTATTCTATGGCCGAGTAGCTGACTGCAGGGAAAGGGATGTGCGCCCGTTTGATTTTTTCATCCAGGTCTGCAGGGATGTTAGTTCTTTCCGGTATCGGTACTGAAACTCATAGTAATGGTACCAGTATTCATCCTGCAGGCTCGCTGGAAGGGACTCATGCAGGAACAGTACCGGGGAATGGAATACATCCCTGAGTACCACTTTAAGCGCATTGGAATTAAGCAGTGACGTTCCGGCTTCCGTAGAAAAGAACTCGTACATCTCCCTGGAGCTGTGGAACGAACACTTGTGTTCCAGGAGATAGCGCATACAGATATGACCGCGCATCCTGCCGGTCAGTCCATCAAAATAATATTTAGGAAACTTATATAATCCTCCATTTTCCTGACCTTTCAATACGGACTCATATGTGTCAATGACCAGCTGTTCCTGGTTTATATGCAGCTCATTCGGATAGAGTAGAGCAACGATCATCGCATAGTCACGGCTTCTCTCAATTTCCGGGGGCAGGTCCATATACCGGAGCGCCTTTTCCAGCTTCATTTCCTTTACAATCCGGTCATTCATTTTTACCTGGGCTTCCTGCGGCGTCCAATGGAGGAACACCTCAATCGCCTGGCGGAAAATAAATTCGGCAAACCCTTTGTTGTCTACGCTGTGGCTTCCAAAATAAGAAGATGAAAAAGACGTGGATTCTCCAAGAAGAATCTGCGTGTATTCGTAGAGAAGTCCTTTGCCGTAAAATTTAGCAGCCCCATATTTTGGGATGGCATCAGGCCCCCAGCAGTCATCGTTACGGTAAACGATGGTTTCATTCTGATCCATAAGTATCCCTCCTTTTTAATTCTGGTCTTAATATGAAGTTTTTTTCTGTGCGTTTCGGCTCCTGAACATTTTAAAGAACAGATTTTTGTTGAATCCGCCATATTAAAACAAAGGAGGAATGAATCATGAATACAGCAAAAGATCTGACATCCCAGGCCATGTATCGGGGGCTGGAAGGGATTGCCCAGTTTTTTACCAATGTCATGCAGGGGATCGTAGAAAATGTGGAAATCACCTCGAACCATGTGATACGTGAACAGCTCCAGGAAGTCGCGGCCAGGAATATGCCTTTTCGCGATAAACTGGATGAGCTGAGCCGGATCGGATCTACCATCCCGGATGATATGGAGCGCAAACGTTTCATGGAAAAACTGGTGGAGGTAGAACAGGATGGGCAGCGGGCCAGGCAGGGACTGGACGAAATCCGGCGCCATATCCGCCGATCCGGCATCTGCGAAGAAGACAAGAAACGGATTTTAGGTGAAGTAGACCGATGTGAATCCACGCTGAAAAATATATATGTGGTAACTGTCCCGGCACACAGTTATAAAAACGTCATGAAACTCGCAAACCAGGAGGGGATGTTAAAGGACACAACCGCCATGTTTTTATCAAGCGGGGAATACGCCTTGTTTTACCCGGTTTATTATGCGCAGTCCATGGATCGGATCCTCCAGGTCGCATCCCTTATGTATGAACACCATCCCCTTCCGGAAGCGATCCGGACAGAAGCTGTGGTCACATCCACGAATAAATCAGAAGCCGCTATTTTAAGGATTGAGAATGTAACGCCAGAACTGGCAGAATATGCCGTTTTGGAAAGCGGGAAGCGCGGTTTTATCGCCATGGCAAAGGAAGAACGGACGGATGGAAGTGGGCAGTTTGATTTGATCTGCAATGCTGGAGACAGCAAAGAAGAGAAAGACCGCAATTATCGGGAGGCGATCGAACTGGTAGCAAAATCTGCGATCGTACTTTCCGGTCCTTCTGCCAGTACGGAACAGGCAAAAATGAGACATTCTGCCAGAGAGTATGATTCATTGCTCAAGGGTCTGAACGGAAGCGGTTATATCTTTTCCGTATCCACAAAGGATACGAAAATCGGAGATGAACGGACCCAGATGATCTACCCAAGGAATTTTGTCCGGTTCAGCCAGGAAAAGTTCCGAACCTACAACCGGGGAGTCGCAAGCAAACTGGTTGTGAACCGTTCGGAAGCAGACCTTCGTTATGATTCCATGCTCTATGCAGCTTCACAATCCGGAACGGGCCAGAAAGTATTTATATCTGACGAAAAAATGGCCGAACTGGAAACAGCTGCCGACCGAGCGTACCGTAATCTTTCCAGCATGTTAGAAGGAACGGAAGTAAAAGACCGGCTGGATATAGCCGCTGAGCTTTCAAACCGTACCCTCTCCTGGATCGAGCGGAGAGAAGAGTTAAAACAACAGAACGATACGCAGGGATGGAAAGCAGCAGCCGAAGAGGCGCGGATGTTGCGGGCTCAGACAGAGGCTCTGTCCATGGCGCGTGGGAAGGACGTGACAAAGGCCATGGTATTTGAGCGGGTCGTGGCATCCGAACTTGACAAACACCGATTCCGGTATTATCCATCCCAGAAAGAGAGCCTGGAAGCAGGAGCTATTGTGCGTAAAGCGACAGAGGCTGCAATCCGGGAATCCAGAAAAGAAGCTGCCCTGGAAACGGAAAACCGGATGATCCCGGAAGTACCAGGAGATAAAAACGACCGCTCTATCGGCTGGGAAGCGATTGAAAATGAGTTAGCGCGTCTGACTCCGGAACCGTATTTAAACCAGCTGATGGCACGTATGACAGCAGACCAGGATCCCTCTATGATCCCCTATGGAAAGGTACCGGTGTCAGAAATCAGGAAGGCAAATGATATACTGGACCGGGAGTTTGACCAGGCAAAAAAGAAAGCCGCAGATCTTTTAAAAGATATCCGGATCCGTACCCAGGAAATTGGTATTGGAATAGAGGCCTATTCCATTGAAACACCTGTAGCGGAACGGAACGCAAAAATCCTGAAAGACTATATTAAAAATACGGATATGAGGCTTTGTGGAGAAGAACCGGAAAACCAGGACAGCAGGAAACCGGCATGGGAAGAGCATAAAAGCAGCCGGCCCAAAGATTATATACATTAACGCACATTTTTGAAACGTCCCTTTTGGCGGTGCATCGGATCGTTCAGGAGCGTATCCATTGAAAGATCATCCGTCATAATACAAACAGAGGTGATATAAATGCAGCAAATACAGGGACAGTTTCATTCCATAGACAGGGAAGCCGGGTATCGAGACCCCGGCTCCTTTCTTCTCCAGCTGAATGACGGAAGCCCCGTTACCTGTTTTGGGGCGGCTCCAGAGTTAAAAAAGGGCACCCCCCTAACCGTCTGCGGACGGTATCTGGATGAAATAGCAGGAAAATTCTTTTTAGAGGATATCTTTTTTGATGCAGAGTCGGACGCATTAGACTGTTTCCTGTCGGGCAGCCATTTCCGCGGACTTACAAAAGAACTGGGGCGGCGTCTGCGGGATGAACTTAAGTTTGCCAGTGTACCGGAAGGGATTACCTGGGCAGAACTTGACAGCGTATCCCTTGCCCGGATCGTAGGACGGATCAAACTGCCGGAAGAAACCGCAAAGCAGATTGTCCAGGCAATCGGGGGGATTGAACGGAGAAAAGAACTGAAAGCTTTATTTTCAGACTGCAGGGCCACGCCCAAAGATATAGAAGTCATGTACCGCATCTATGGAGACCAGGCTGCTTCCCTGGTAAAGGAAAATCCCTACCGGGGGCTTTCAGAAGGAATGTCCTTTGGATTTTGTGACGACCTGGCATTCCGGTGCGGATATGAATGCTTTGCCCCAGAGCGGATCGGGGCGTTCCTGTCCAGGATGGCGGATGTGATCTATAACAGCGGGAGCTGCTGCATGAGACTTCAGGAGTTCCTTTCAGCCATCCATGCGATGCAGAAAATGAGCCGTTTTCCTCATATCCCCTGCGCATATTTTTTACAGTTTCTTTTAAAGACAAATCATTTTATCGTGAAGCAAAACAAAGATTATGGCATAGTTGTATATCCAAAAACATTATATGAGGCAGAACTTGAAATCGTAAAAGAGCTTGCAAGGCTGGAACGGTCAGCCTGTAAGACAGGGTATGTGCCGCCAAAACAGGAAGGAACCCTTGATCCTGACCAGATCAAAGCTTTATCCTTTCTGGAAACAGAAGGGGTGAAACTGCTCACCGGAGGACCTGGAGCCGGAAAGACAACCGTACTTCGGAAATTCCTGGAAGATTACCGGACAGTTGCCTCAGGAACAGTAATCCATCTCTGTGCGCCAACCGGACGTGCTGCCGTCCGGATCACTGAAAGCTGCGGAGGGGAAACCGAAGCATGTACCGTACATAAGCTTTTAGGTGCACGGTCCATAAATGGGAAAACTGTATTTTCCTTTTATAAGGAGCATCCTCTACCGACAGGCCTCTATATCGTAGACGAAAGCAGTATGCTGGACGAATTACTGTTTTTGCGGCTTCTGCGTGCCATCCCGGATCATTCCACCCTGATTTTATGCGGTGACCCGGACCAGCTTCCCTCCGTTCAGGCAGGAACGGTATTAAAAGACCTTCTTGCAAGCGGAAAATTCTCTCATGCCGAACTGACGGGAAACCACAGGCAGGGCCAGGGGACTTCCATTGTATCCAATTATAAAAAAATCCGTAATGGCGATACAAAACTGTTCCAGGACGCAGACTTTTCCATCCTGCGGGCAGAAAACGATGAAGATGCGCTGAGGATCCTTTGCGAAGTTTCAGAGTCATTTGAAAAAAGCGGGAGAAACGATTATCAGATCCTCTCGTCCTCACGAGTCGGGAATGCAGGAAAACTCCGCATTGATGAACAGATTGCCGGCAGGAAACACACAGGCATAAAAAAAGAGGACCGTCTAAAGGGAACCTCTTACTGTGTTGGAGACCGGATCATGATGACGCATAACAATTATAAACGGCATTACTGGAACGGAGATTCGGGGATCATCACCCGGATCATGGGCAGGGAGATGGAAGCGCAGTTTTATGACGGTACCCGCACCATTACGCCGGAAGATATGCTGGACATGGAACACGCCTTTGCCCTGACCGTTTACAAGGCGCAGGGAAGCGAATATCCGGCCATCATACTGGTACTTGGAAAGGAATATCCATTTATGCTTTCCAACGCCCTGATCCTAACAGCGGTTACCCGGGCGAAGGGATCCGTAACGGTCATTTCCGTAGGAGACGCATTGGAAACAGCCATTGCCTCCAGACAGGAGGCAAAGAGAGTAACAGGGCTTAAGGACATGGTGAACGAGTTTTTTGGAACGGAGTGACAGAACCGGCATTAAGCCCTGTTAAGGGGGTAGGAGTGGATATAATCTGCTGCTTTCTATCTATTTTCTGAAAAGTCCCACACAACGGCGCTTTCCTGACCGGCACTGTCTTCTGAAAAATCCGTCACCACATGGCTCATGAGTTCTCTGGGAAATGCCGCACGGATCCGGTCGGATGGAAGCTCAGGATCCGAAGAGGTATGGGCAAAAAAGAGGGGGAGAGGGGCTGTTAATACGCCGGTCATCTCTTTTGTTTCGTCCAGAAGAACAACCGCCAGCACATGGTCTGGGTCAATTTCCCCGCCTCCCTGGTCAACCTGCTGTATATACTGCTCAAACAGGCCAAGCGCATGTCTCATTTGCTGGGTATTCCCATCTCCGAATATAATGTCCATTACGCACAGTTCTCCGAAATCCCGCATGGAGACTTCAAGGTTCCCTGCGTCATACACGATCCCCTGGTCATCTTCTGTGCCTCCGATCTGAATCAGAACCCTTACAGGAACAGGCTCTTTTTTAGTGTCCTGCGTTGTTTCATGCTCCATAATCTTATCCTCCTTTTCTTTTTACAGAATCTGCGTATTTGATCCTTTTGATTTAACACATTAATTTACGAAAAAATGGCTGTTCAGGAAAACGCATGTTTTTTTAATCTATGTTATAATCCTGATATCACAGATCCCATCCATAATATGACGGATCTTCACTCATAATATGGCGGATTAAAAATGGAAAGAGAGGTGCTCATAAGTGGAAGAAAAGACCGCAGAAGCCCATGCGGCGTCACTGTTCCGATATCTCTGTACAAGGGAGCGGAAAAAGGATGAGACCGTGGAACAGGTTCTGTCTGCATGGGTCAGGAAAAGCGGGATCATCCCAGAGACAGAGGAAATCGCAGTCTTAGCCGCGATGGCAGAAGATGATATAAGAAGGGAATTCCCCAACCGGCCGTTAGCTACGCTCTGTGGGGAATTGTTATAGGATAACACAGGAGGGACACATGGACGAGTATAAAGAGAATGAAAACAGACTGGAAAACCAGGAAGGAACAGAGGAAGAAGATAACTGCACGGAGCAGGATCTGGAGCAGGAATTTGATCAAAAGTACGGCCAGGTCTATTCCCAGGAAGAATGGACCAAGATTGTCGAAATGTATAATGGGGATGATCCCGTTGCCAGGGATGCGGCAGGAACCAAGGCATACTATGCAATGACTCCGTTTATTGCCTCTATTGCAAGGCGTATGTACAGCAGCTATTTCCCACGCTACGGAGAAGACTTAATGTCGGAAGGTGCGGTAGGGCTGTGCGAAAGCCTTAAAATCTATGATCCCAAAAAGGGGAAGCTTACGACCTGGTGTTATCGGTCAGTCCTTCATCACATGAGGGCATTTATTGACCGTGAAGTACACCATACTACGCCCCATTATCAGGATCATATCCGCAAAATCAGGGATTATATCACAAAGCGGGAACTTATGGGCGAAAAATGGACCTTCGATGACATCGTTATCAATACCGGAATAAGCCTTACGACCGTGCTTAACTGCATGACGATTGAGGAGCGTAATTCCCATTCAGTTTCCCTGGATGAGGATTACGAATCATCTGACAGCCACAGCTCCTCCTTAAAAGAGTGCATCCCATCCAATTCCGTCAGTCCGGAAGACTACGTGGTAAAGCGCGAGTCACTGGAGCAGCTGTATACAGACATGAAAAACTGCCTGACCGAGGTGGAGCGTATGCTGATCATTTTGAATTTCGGCTTTTTCGGAGAAGACCCAAAATCCTCCAAGGAAATTGAGACAATTACCGGGATCCGTAAGCAGGAAATACGCCCTATGCTCAACATGGCAGAATATAAGCTGAGAAAATACATCAACTACAAAGAAAATTATGCAGATGAAAAGAAGGGGCGCTTCCTTTATGGCCGTGGCGCGGTCATCAGTCTCTTAAAATCAAAGGAAACTCTGGCAGAAGAACTTGATACATTCGTGTTCGATTAAGGAGGAGGAGATGGCACAAAATAAAGGAAAGAAGTTCTTATTGCTTCTGGCAGCTTTTATGATGGCCTGCCTGATGGTATCTACAGCAGCTGCGTCGGAGCGTAAATACCGCGTCATCTTCCTGCCAAACGGAGGAAGCGGAAGCATGGATGCTCAGGAAATGGAAACAGATGCTCCTTCCCTGCTTCCAGAATGCCGCTTTAACAGGGAAGGATATGTATTCATCAACTGGAACACAGATCCTGCCGGAAACGGGACTTCTTATCCGGCAGGTGGCCCGGCAGGCAACCTGGCGCAAGCCGGGCAGGAAGTCTCTTTATATGCTTGTTGGGCAAAACCAGAGGATTCATATACAGTGCATTATTCCGGGAACGGCGCTGTGGCAGGACAGGCAGATGACCACATCCTTTTTTATGGGAAAGACGGCGCCCTGTCGGCAGGAGGATTTTCAAGGGGAGGATACCGGTTAAAGGAATGGAACACAACGCCCGATGGCACTGGTACGGCCTACGCGCTGGGTACAGACATAAAAGCTCCACTTCCTGGAGCGGAAAAAGGGTCGGTTACTCTGTATGCACAGTGGGTACGGACCGATATCCCAACCAGGGACATTACCGTCCACATGCGTTGGGATGATGAAAACGATACAGATGGATTAAGGCCTTCTGCCTGGGTTCTGGAACTTACAGGCTCAGATGGAAGCGTCAGAACGCAGACCGGCACCGCACTCACCTGTGTATTTGACAGCCTCCCTCAACAAGAAGAGGACGGGACGCCGATTATCTACCATATCCGTGCATCCAGGCCGAGAGGATACAGCGTCATTCTTCCATCCGGAGGAAAAGTAACCGGAAATCAGATCACTATTACCTGGGAACATGAGGTAGACCCAAGCTCGGTTACGGTCAGGGGAACCTTCGACGATGAAGAGAATGCGGACGGATTCCGTCCCTCCACCGTGACATTAAAGCTGACCGGGGGTGGAAAAACATATTCGGAACGTGTTTCTGTATCCGGAAATGGGAAATACGAATATCAGTTTGTTTCCCTGCCCAGTTACGAAGGCGGAGAGGAAGCTTCTTATAAATTAAAAATCAGTGAAGTGTCCGGGTACCATACAGACATAGATAAGGAAGGGGCAGGTTCTTATGAAGTTACCCATACCCGGGAACCGGAACAGATGGACATCCATGTAAAAACCGTATGGGATGACCAGGGGGACAGCCAGAAACTCAGGCCCCAGTCTTTTCAGGCCGTATTAAAGAGTGATCATTCTACGAAATCTGCATATCTGAATGCAGAAAATGGATTCAGTACCGTTTTTGAGGATATGCAGATCTACAAAGACGGGAAAAAGATTTCCTATAAGCTGGCTGCAGCAGGTTCATCCAGCTATGAAGCCAGCATATCCGGGAATGCACAGGATGGATTTACCATTACCCAAAAACTGGTCAGTACAAAAAAGAACCCGGATAACGGAAATCTGGAAGGAACAGGCCAAGATTCCGAACACCCAGGCAATGTAGGAGGGACAGATATGCCCTCTGAAAATCAAACGGATGACAAAGGGCAGGCAACAGCATATATACGGACGATCTGGGACGGGCAGGAACCTGCAGATGTTTCAGGGATCTTAAAAGGAGATGATGGGAGTGAGATCTCCTGGTCTATCCCTGCCGGGAAGGCCGGACGGTGGATTGCCATAAGTGTAAAACAAGGTGTTTCTTATACGCTTGAAGCAGATGTATTGAATGATAGGAAGGCATCCCTTCAAACAACAGGAGAGGGAGCCAGACGTTTCACTTTAAGTTTTCATGCTTCAGACGGGGAAAATGAAGCTACAGAAGCAGCTGGCACAGAGAACGATCAGGATTTTACGGGAACTTCTTCCAGGGATAAACAAAAACAGGCTGGCAGCGTCATCCGCATTGGAGGGCAGGCCCAGGAAGAAACAGGTATCTCACCGGAAGCACCCGATACAGAAGAAAATGATGGGGCAGATGTGTACACCCGCGATAAGGACGGCAAGCTGGTTACCGTAAAAGAGGCAGCTCCTGAAGATAAGCGCCTGATACCTACAGATCAGAAAAATGATGACCGGATGCTTGCCGTAGCAGCAGGGTTCTTTATTATCCTGGCTGTCTCGATTGCCCTTGTATCAAAAAAGAAAAAGTAGGATAGCGAAAAAGAGGAGGGAACCCTTCTCTTTTTCTTTGTCAGCCAGAAAAACATACGGTTCCCGAATAAAAGCCGTATCGTAAAATCCGCCATAATATACAGGAAGGAAACGAAGAGGAGGACAACATGAGAAGGAGCAGCATAAAGAAAACGATGCGAACGTTGACTGTCGGAACCGGGGCGGCCATACTTTTCCTTTTGGGGCAGATGACTGTATACGCCGCAGAGAACGGCCCGCTTAATGTTGAAATCTCTATTTTGTCAAATGGGGATTTCCAAGTTTCAATCGAGGAGCCAATGGAATATCTGCCTTATTCCTATAAAATTGTGGGATATGACCTGTCTTTTTGCGGGCAGGACGGTAAAAAAGAGCATACCTTCCGGCTTGCCTTTGATGAATCTGCTACAGAAACAGAATATAACGGGAACCACACCCGTCTGGTTACAAAGAAAGTAATCCCGTCAGAAGATATCCGGTCTCAGATGGAAAAAGCCTCTGAGCGCATCCAAAATGCATATGAGGAAAGAAGGGGAGGATTTCTCCTTGATCCGGTCATCGCAGTGTCAAATGATGGAGGAAAGACTTACTCAGGCAACCTTAAACGTAGGGAAAACGGTATGACTCCAGAAACCATCCCGAATGAGGCATATCCAGATGCTTCTTATATTCTTTCCATGGATACGGATCAGGATATGGTATTTGGAAGAGACGAAGAATACCGGCTTTCATCCCTGTATGAATGGACAGATAAAAACACACTATTATCCTTATATAACATTCCTCTCCCCTCAAGGGAATACGAGGAAGAATCCCTTACAGACAGTTCTTATCAGGACAAGGATGAAGAGCATGCAGCGGTATCGGAAAGGGTACGGACATTTCGCAGCTGGGAAGCGGATTCCATTCTTCCAAGGGAAGACGGGGATCCTTATATAAAAGCATACCACGATTCCAGGGCTTACACAAATCATGAAGGAAATCATGCGGCATTTACCGGAAATGGGCAGGAAGGAATCACCATTCCATCCGGTGAAAAGCTGATTGCGGGAATTACAGCGGATTCCCTTTACGGAACAGCAGAAATTGGATTAAGAGGTACTGCAAACACCTGGGATTTTACATACCATTATACATATAATGTTATCTGCTATGGAAATGATGGCATGCCTTTTGTGGATGAAAGGGAGGACAGTCTTGAAATCCCAGTAACCCGGAGAGCCTACTATTATTATGTATGGGGCCTGGATCTATATGATCTTGACCACGCCGTGGCAGAAAATGATGTTTACGGAGCAACAGCACCTTTTAAGGCAGGTGACCTTCATCTGGCCAGCCAGGAAATCCAGGCAGAATATGAAAAACGGCCGGTAACAACAGAGGAGCTTCATTCCTACCTTCTGGAAGCCTACGGGGAAGCAGAAACCACAAATGAACGACCGGATTATGAAATCCAATTTCACTCATATGAGGATGGAAAGGTACAGGCCCAAAAAAGCGAAAATAGGACCATAAAATCCTATGTGCCGGATGATGACGCCCATGTAGACTGGGCAGATATTGACACAGACCGGGATCTGGGAAACATAGGTATCGCCGGATCGGTAATATTAGGAACTTCTGAAGGGGATACGGCACAGACCGCAGGCGAATGGGCAAGAACCCGCGCCTGGGCAGATGCCAACCGCATTGTAGGGAATGGCGCAGACATCAAGACAGAAACCATCCATGGCGAAGAGGACAGCTTTGCGGAAGTGACGAATGATTTTCTTGTATTCGGGTATGACCAGGTTCCGGTTTTATCCGGAGATACCTGCAAGGTACGGTTTGGCCATGATGATGAGGGTTACCTGGAAGAGTACGGAAAAGGTGAAATCCCGCCTTACCTGGAAGATGTAGTCAACCAGTTCCCGGACGTTCCTTTTGATACATATGAAACAACACCTGCTTTCGGAAGGGAGCAGATGGCAATTTCCAAAGAAACGCAGAACGGAGCATACTTTACTGGTGTATCTGCGGTTTACCAGCCTGTATTAACTCATCTTGAAAACAGCGAACCCTATGAAATCAAAATAGAAAAAGCCGTGGTGGAAGAGAGCATGTATCCAGCTGTCCGGGAGGGATATACTCCAAATGAACCTGTAAATGTCCTGACTCCGGTTATTTCACCGGTCGTCATTACAAAAGGGGACGGCCAGGAAGGCAGCTTTGATCAGGACACCCAGCTTACGGAAGAATATCTGGATGGGATCAGCCCATTGGGGCTTATCAATCTAAAACTGGATGAAACATATACCTTGCAGTTTGACGACGGAAAGCACCTGGAACTTCAGGGATATCTGGATTCTTCTTCCTTGGATAATGCATGGGAGGAAACAGAAAATAAGTATGACAAGTATACCAAAGCAAAATATCTGCACTTTCCATTTGACGTAGTTCTGGTTCACCCGGACGGCACCAGAGAAGCGATCCGCCATTCCGAAAAGGAACCTTCCGTTGCAGGTGATCCATTGACAGATGGAAGTGAATTTTTAAAAAAAGATCCGGACGGAGGGCAATACTGGATCATGCTTGACGAAAGCGAATGGGAATCCGTAACCTTTTATATTCCGCCCTGGGCCGTGGAAGGGACCTATAACAGCAATCTGCACGGGCAGAGGATCAAATGCCGGGTAGATGCTCAGAACGTAGTTACAGAAGAAGAGGATAACAGGGATGGCGATGAGGGAGAAGGCATGAACGGAGAACCGGAACTATATACTGCCGTATACGGGATCGATTCAGAAGTATCGGGATGGGTCTATGATTTTGAGATCCTGGCAGTTGATGATGGAGCAGCGTACGGAAACGGGACTGGCACAGAAACGTGGCATGTATTTGAGGAACCTAAAAAGACTGGAAGCAGAAACCGTCTGGGAGAAGCGGCAGTCCGCAGGCAGGATGGTACGGTGGACGAATCCTGGAAAAAGGAAGATACCCTTACCTTAGGCGATGGGAAATCCGGCCAGTATCCGGATATGGGGGCTTTAGCCACAGGTACTTCCTTTTCGTTTTCAGTAAGAACCATGTCAAACCTGTGGCATTCCAAAGACCATATCCGTATCCGCCCTTCCTTCCGTTATATATCCGAAAACGGGGAGGTTTACGACCCAGATGAGTTCACCCTGCTTGCCGACAGCAGCAAAGGAATCCTTCTGCCATACCCGCAGTGGGAAAATCAACAGAAGCTGTCGCTGTCTGCCCCCTGCTTTGGAAGTGCCGACATATTTAATGATATCATCTGGAAAGCAAAGGGCCCAAAAGTAGAAGCATTAGCAGTCAGCGGAAGCGACCGGGTCGTATTCCAGAACAGCCATTCGGATGAAGCACTGGTACGGGACGCATTAAAACTGTACCATAATAAGCCGCTCATTAAAATGTTTCCAGAAATAATCTTGGGAGACAGCCTTAAGGTTTACGACGGGTCCGTAGAATTACTGGAAGGAAATCTTGAAACGGATCGGGGAGAGGAAATGGATTCTTCTATCCTGCCCATTCCCTATGAAGATGCAGATCCGGACACAGCGGACAGCCCATCTATGGAAGAGGAGCGCGCAGACAACCTGTTAAAGATCTCCATGCAGCGCTGGTTTGGAACCTTTTCGATCCCGGACAAGCTCTATATTTCCTTAAAAAGTGAGGATGAGATACGGCAGAGAGCCGAAACAGGCGGAGGCCTTACAGGTAAAGAAACCGATCTATTTGAACAGGGAGGCTACCTGATCTTAAACTTTGACCTTACTACCGTAAAGGAAACAGGCGGGGGAGAGACGGAGCATTTAAGCTTTAAGGGACACGGAGGACTGGATATGTGGAGTGTGCAAGGCCAGGATACACAGATCCGGGTAAAAGGGAAAACAATCACAACCCGTTCTGGTGACGTAGCGGTCATTGACCTGTCAAGGCACAAAAATGACAGCTATCAGGCCAATTTCATACAGGTAAACTGACAGGGCAAGCAGTGCAAACATTCCCTTTATTACAGTATTGGTAATTTTGATGTATATTATTGCGTGAAATATTTTTATTATAAAGGAGACTCTTATGAAAAGAAAAAACAGAAGAACGAACAGAACTGTTCAGAATACACGGCCCGTTGCCACAGCAGCCAAAACAGAGGTGGCAACGGCAGCAGAAAACGAAATTGAAGAATTAAAAGAAGAGACCATCGAAAAAGTTGTAAAGGAAGAATCTTTCGTGACAGAAGAGCCTGCTGTAAAAGACCATCCCACAGCTAAAAACGAACCTGTTACAGCAGTCAAAGAAGAAGCAAAAGAGACTCTTTCAGAGACAAAAGAGCCTGAAATCGTACCTGAGCCGGTAAAGAAACCAAGAAGCAGACGTGCAGCAAAAAAAGAAACAGCGGCAGAAGAAACGATAAAGAAAACAACTGCCCGACGTACAAAGAAAACTACGCTACACCACTACGTACAGTTTGCCGGGTATGAAGTATCTGCAGATGAATTGGATGAAAAAATAAAAGCAGATTATACAGCAAAAACAGGAGCCGCAGTATCCGGAGAGATCTGCGTATATATCAAGCCGGAGGAAGGAGTCGCTTATTACAGCGTAAACGGCGAAGGATCACCGGAGTTTAAAGTGAATTTACAATAAAAAATACAAAATTGATTGCAAGCGACCTTGAATATGAAACAGGGTCGCTTTTTTACGTTCTGCAGAACCCGCATATCCCGAAATCCGTCATATTAAAGAGAAACTAATTTTTATGAAAAGGAGAGTTTGCCATGAAGAAAAAACAGTTGATCGTATGTTCATTGGTAACAGCTGTGGCTGTGTCTGTATCTGCGTGCAAAGGGTCTGAAAAAGCACAAGACAGTTCCAGGGAAAGTGAATCCATAGGATATACCTATGCGGCGGAAGAGGAAACGCTGCCTGAAAGCAGCGGGATGGGAACTATAGAACTGATTGATTACAAAAGCAGCCCAATTGAATTAAAAGAAACCCCGGTTACGGAAGAGGCCTTGGATGCATACATGGAGGATCTGCGTATGCAGGCTGCCGAGGAAACAGGAAAGCCCGCAGAGGACGGCGATCTGGTTACCATCTCCTATAGCGGCAGCATATCCGGCGTACCCGTAGAAGGCGAAAATATCAGTGGATTTACTTTTACCTGTGGTGACACAGAAAACGTTCAGGCGGAATTTGCAGGAGCAGTAAAAGGAGCCAAAGCTGGGGAAACAAAAACGGCCACAATTACATATCCGGACCAGTTCTGGAATGAAGCTTTAAAGGGGAATACCGTTCTGTATGAGATAACCGTAGACAGCATCCAACGCATCCCTGAATTAGACGATGCCTTTGCTGCGGCTCATTCAAAAACCGGACAGCAGACACTGACAGGCTATAGGGAAGAATGCCGGGCTGAGCTGGAAAAACAGGAAAGAGACCGGGCTGTTTACGCAGAAGCTTACTGGCTCTTGCAGAAGATGATGGAAGAGTCTGAGTTTCAGTTTGAGGAATCATTTTTGGAACAGCTGGGTACGGCACATGATAATGACTTTAATACCTGGCTGGCACAGAATGGCATGTCAAAAGAAGAATACTTAAAGGAACACCAGCTGACCGAAGAAAATTTAAAAGAGCAGAAAGAACGCGATGTAATGGATAATGCAAAATATCTTCTGATTGCCAGAAAGATCCAAGAAACGGAAGAATTGAATGCGGACATGGAGGCGATCAAGGATTATTGGAACATTGCATACGGAAGCGAAATCACGGACGAGGAAATAAATGAATATTTCCCGGGACAGCAGTTAGAAGAAATGAAGCTTATGGCAGCGTTGATCAATTATCTGACTGGAATGATAGAGGAAAGGGTGTGAACATATATGGCGCTGATGGATCTGTTTTCCCAAAACCCTGTAATTGACCAGGCTGCTCTTACAGAGATTGACCTGATCCCCAGTTTCCTTCAAGGAAATAGCAAAACCCCTGAATTTTCTGACATGAGTGAGCTGCCTTCATTTTCCAGTGATGACGAAATTGCCCACTACAAATGGATGGCTATACACAGCCTCTGCTCCTTCCTGTATATGGAGAGACAGGAAGAATTTCTTGGACAGCTCCATCCATTTTTAAATGAAGAGAGCATACTTCGGGAAATTGACCTTGTGCCAATGTCTGCGCTTGTTTCCTATACTGCGAATAACTATGATATGATCATCCCATATGTAATTGCTGAATCTGCGCTTCAGGACGAAACGGTTTACAATGCCTTAGATCAGATTGTATGGAAATGGTATCCGGAATATGGAGAAAAATATCTGCCAGACAGGGAGCTTGCCCTCTCTTTGTACAAAGCTATGACACAGATGACAAAAAATGATCCGGAGGGAAGAAAGAAGGCCGTCATTCTGGCCTTCCGGATCCTGCAGCCAAAGGCCCTATCCGTGGCACGGCAGATGGACGAAGACTGTGTCCGGGTCACTGGCTTAGCATATACCCAGGATCCATACAGCCTGATATACAGCGCATCCACGGAATTCTACAAATACCTGGGGTATGATCCGATAGACAAGGAGGACATGCGTGTATGCTCTCAAAATAAACAGGTCATAAAATTTATGACAAAACAGGCAACCCGTGCTGCAAAAGCATTAGGGATACTGGTCAATGAACCAAGGGATCCGGATGTTTTTCGGAAGCTCTCATCCTTTTTCAATGAAATTTTGCAAAAATTCAAATCAAAACAATATATCGGTAATTTTTATATGCGGGAAATTCAGTTTTGCGAAAAGAAAAAGAACCCATACCCTGTCGTTTCCCATAACAGGAATGACCTGTTTGCAGCATTTTTGGCAGATTTGAAATTTCCAATTGCTGATTTTAGCCAGATTCTGCTTGCAGGCAAAGAAGCGGAGGAATGGACCATGCAGCAGTGCGTCTGGGCTGTAACTTCCGCCTATGTGGTTACCTCTGTTCCAAAGGAGATGATCACACTGAGTACGTTAGGATATCAGGCATCCATACGGAAGAAGAACTGCAGGATTATGCCAACAGCATATTTACATACTATATTTTGAATCTTTGCGCTGAAATGAATAAAAGCAAAAATTTAATGATCAGCAAATTGGAGCTGGAACTTACATTCCAAAAGTCAAAGGGAAAGCATTCAGCTGCGATCTATCAGGAACTCCAGGACTGCAGGCAAAAGATACAGCAGTTAGAAGCAGATGCAGAAAAAATGGCCGAACGGCATCAGGAACAGGAAAATGCCTTTAAAAAAGAGAAAGATGCACTTACAGCTTCCTATGTCAGCGCCACAGCAGAACTTCGGAGGAAATCCAAAAATCTGGAGGAAGAAAACGAAAAACTTCGAGCAGAACTGAAACGGGCTGTACAAAAACAGAACGATTCCGAAAAAGCAGCAATAAATAAAAAGGAGCTTCCTCTGCCGGAAAAGGAAGGATCATGGAAAGAAAAACTGCAGCAGTTTAAAGATTCAAGGATCCTGATCGTAGGAGGCCACCTACTGACGGTAAAAGAAATTAAGGAACATATACCGGGATGCCGTGTGATTGAAAATAAAACAGACCCTCTGCCTGATTTTCATTCCCTGGACGGCGTCGTTCTTTTCCCATCATTTATGAACCACAGTATGTACAGTAACGTGATGCGACAGATCCGTATAACCAAAATCCCCTACTGTTATATCAATACCAAAAACATCGATCAGGTAAGCAGTGAACTGGTGCCATTCCTGAACCGGCTTGCTTCTAATAAAAACTGAATCCGCCATATTAATAACAGACGCGGTAAAGATTTCGCGGTAAAGAAAAAAAGAGGAGGAAGCGCAATGAAACGGAAAAAGATAACTGCAGCGTCTTTGGCTGTTTTGGCGGCAATGACAGTGTCCACTATGCCGGTCATGGCAGAAGATGAAGAGAAGATTGGTTCTGTCCGTCTGGACTTTGACATCGAGATGCCTGAACCCGAGGGAGAAATCCCGGATGTGCTGGATGTGGAAACGGATACAGAAGGGGTCGAGATTACAGACGCCTATTTCACAAAAAATGATGACGAATGGGAGAGAGGGGACCGTCCAACCATCAAGGTAGAATTGGAGGCAAAGGACGGGTGGTATTTCAGCAGCCCTAAAATCTCCAAAGTGGATGGCCTTCGCGATGTGGACAGTAAAAGCATCAAAAGAGGAAGCGATAAACAGGAAGCAACCGTTACGATCAAACTGGAAGAAGTAGGAGGGGAACTGGATGCTCCGGAAGACCTGGACTGGAATGACACAGAAGCGCAGTGGGAAGAAGTGGATGATGCCGAATATTACAGCGTCCGGCTGTACCGGGATGATAAAAAGGTGGCAACCATCAGCACGGACGATACCGAGTTCGATTTTTACCACTGGATGACAAGAGCGGGAGACTATACGTTTGAAGTACGTGCAGAAGGTGAGGATTCTAATGACGATTCCGAATGGAGCGACGAATCGGATTACCTTGAGATATCTTCCAGCGAGACATACGAGGGAAGTGTCCCATCCCAGACCAATTTCAGGGACGGAAAAACAGAAAGCGGTAAACACTATAATTCTGGCGGTCCGGGAATGTCCGGATCATCCCCATCTTCCTCTAACGGATGGAAACAGGATCAGATCGGCTGGATGTTCTACCAGAATGGGAACCGGGTAACCTACAGTTGGGTAAGAGATGGAGCTTATTGGTATTACATCGGGCCAGACAGCTACATGAAAACCGGGTGGCAGCAGGTAAACGGCGCTTGGTATTACATGAATCCTGAGGCAGGCGGCCCTCAGGGATCCATGCGGATCGGATGGCTGAATTTAAACAACGTATGGTACTACTTGGATCCGTCCGGAGCCATGGCAACCGGATACAGGGACATCGGCGGATATTCCTATTATTTTACGGACAGCGGGGCACTCTTAATGAATGGCGCTGCACCGGATGGGAGAATGGCAGGTGTTGACGGGATTTTAAGATAACTTCCACCAAATTTTTAAAACATCGATCTATAAAAGGGTCTGGATGAAATGCCAGGTCCTTTTATTTTTCGGGCGATACAGAGAGGTAATTATCCATACACTCACTACCAAAGAAAATACAAAAAGACCCCGGATGTTCGGAGTCTTTAAAAAATAGATTGTTAATTACGAGTTGGAAGATGCTGCCCATTTTTCATATCCAAGGCGGTCTTCCTTCGAATAACCAAGACTGTCCATAAGCTCCTCAACGGATTTTCCAAAAAGGTTTGCCGTTTTTTGAAGATCTTGGTACCGATTATTCTTCGCTTCTATAGCCTCAGTCTGAGCCTTAGTGACTTTTGTCTTCGCTACTTCGGCTTCGTTTTCCATAGCTCTTATTTTATCCTGATAAGGTTTCTCAATACTGTCCAACAAAGTACACATACTCACTTTTTCTCCTTTCCTTATCTGCTCCATGATATCACTTTTGATTTCTTCATACCGCTTATCACCGGTAAATGTACGAAGGAAATCCAGCATTTCTTCAACATGCTCTAACCTATCATTATTATATCGAAATTCTTTTTTCGTGCCAAGTCTTTTGGCTTTAAAAAATTTGGATATAACTCGGAAATCGCTTTTGAACTGACTGATTACTTTATCCGACAGAAATGCTACTTCAACGAGATTGATCTTATAATTTGGGACAAAGGGCCTTAGTTCCTCCGGAGTATTGCAAAGCGTCCAGATGTCTTTTGGTGCATCCCATGGCGTTGTGCCAAAGTACAACACCACTGTTATTATATTTGGAAGGATCGTGCCTTTTGGAAGTTCCCTTGCATAAGAGCAGGTGATACTGGCTTCCTTATACCGCTCTTTTATCTTCCTCACTGCCCACTCCCTGGAGGCGTAGTCATAGCCCATAACCCGCAATGGCATAATCTCGTTTGGTTCTGTTTGGTTCTCTAATCCATAGATTAGAAATAGGTTAGACGAATCCGAGTCAATTTTGCAGATATCCCTGTCCTTCTGGTTCACATACCCTTCCGCTGCCTTGTAATGTGCCACTGAAGATCCATTCATTAGATTTTCTTCCTTAAGAATACGGTTCCCGCTATACACAAGAACATTAATAATGTCTGCGAATACATCATCCCATTCTTCAAGTAGTTTTTCTGCCTGATCCGGTTTAGACTTCTGGTTCTTTGTTTTCTTCGATTTCGTGCTTTTGTTTATCATATTTTCCTCCTCTCCACCTCACATAAATCGATTTGCACATAGTATGGAGAATTGGTAATAAAATAAAATCAGGATCGGGCAGATATAGAGAAGATAAGCAAGTTTGTGGTGAAACCATTAGGAGCCTTCATCCTTTTAGGCTGTACAAAAACCCCATAAATTCCAGGACTTATCAGCAGTCTGATCCGTCATACAGACATTTTTATAGCTGGCAGTTAATTTCTATATACAAGAAAGGCTACAATTGCAAGAAAGATGAATAGGATCGCTATGGTGGGATGGAGCAGCAGATATCCCATTAACAAGATGATAACAAAAGGCAGGGCTATTTTAAAAATGATCTCTATGCCCGCAAAATTCCCCTTTAAAGCAGCCACAAGCGATATAATGATGAACAAAATTACATACCCAAGAAAATACATAGATATTCTCCTTCAATTGCGCTTTACATTTATTGTTTGTTTTTTATATAGTGGGCAAACGGATGAATTCTGGCACCATTTTCCATCCCACTCACATCTTCCGTCATCTGTAAAATACACGCAGTTCTTCCCCAGCCTGCCTTTTTTCTGAATTTTACAAAAGCCTCCGCCGCTGTTTTTAATATGTAGAATGCTTTTCCCTCTGTCATATATTCGTTTCTTTTTCTTCATAAATCCCCCTTGGTGTTTACCAATACAAATATGATCCTTATTTTCTCATATTTTTCTCACAATAACAAGCGTAGTTTGTATAAAGCCTAAAAACGTAAGAAGTAGTACACGGATTTTCTGTTCAGGAATATAAGACAATAAAATGAATCCGCCATAATATAACTAGGGTTGATACCCTTAATATACAGATAAAAACATGCAGCGTTCACCTGCATGGATGTCTTAGTCTTAGGAGGAGAAGATGAATAGTGAAAAGTTAAAAAAAATAGAACGTTTTGCAAAAGAGAGGAATGAAGCCCTCTTTTCCCTGGATGAACAGCATATCAAAGCCTTTTTACGGAAATACGGTCTTCCAGTACCATCCAGCGAAAATGTGCTCTGGGGAGCAACCTACAAGTGTATCATGAACCTGAAAGAAGTCCCGGAAGATGTAAAAAAGAAGGCAGAGCAGGGGCTCAAAGAATTGAACATTGACAGTTCCCTCGGAATCGGCTCGCTCCCATTATGAAAAAGAACATACGCTGGAATTTGATAGGAATCAGCCTGATTCTTGTATCGGCAGCTCTTCTGGCAGTATCAGCCTTTCAGCTCAATCAGTACAGGATGGCAGACAAGGAATACGAAACCATTCAAAAAGAATACATCCATCCTATAGGTGACGCTTCTGTATCCGTCAACGGAATAACAGCGCGTCCCCAAAAATTCCCCGCTCTGGATATTGATTTTAAAGGCCTTATGGCAATGAACCCTGATTTTGTAGGGGTTTTGTACATTCCAGCCCTTAATATACAATACCCCATTGCAAAAAGTAAGGATAACAAGGAATATTTAACCCGGACTTTTGAAGGGAAACATTTAGCTTCCGGCAGCATTTTTCTGGAAAAAGATTCAGACAGAACTTTTGACGGGCTCAATTCCTGGATATTTGGTCACAATATGAGAAATGGTTCCATGTTCGGATCTTTAAAAAAGATGCTTCAGGATCCCGCTATTTGCGACCGCGATCCATATTTTTATGTATATACAGAACATAACGTCCGTAAATACCGGATTTTTACATTCCATACAACAGCTCTTGGCGGCCCTCTTTACCGTTATGTCTGCACAAAGGATGAATACAGCCAATTTTTAGAGGACATTGAAAAAGAAAATGCTTACGAAACCGACTTCCAGGTATCAAAAACTGGAATGGTGCCGATTTTAACCCTTTCCACTTGCCATGGAAGGGGGCATGTACGTTCATTTGTGGTACATGGGGCATTAACCGGAACTTATCCCATACAGTAGTGGCTGAAACAGGAATCCTCTGCTTTAGCTGAGGGAAATGTCAAGGTTACCTGAATTAGGAAAGGATTAAAAGATATGGATCTTACTACAAGGGAAAAGAACTGCTTAAAAAAGAAATATATTGAAAATGAGATGCAGCTGCGCCGATGGACACCGATCCGTTATATTGATAACACAACGGAAACGGGAGCCTATGAAGCACTTTCAGGAAAACATGCAGTCATTATTGGAGAACTGCTTTCCTGCGAAGAGAAGACGCTTCAGAAACGTATTGGAAAATTCCTTCTTTTAAAGGCAAGATGCCGTTTAACTGGGAATATAGTAAAGGTCTCCCTTTTTGGACGCCCAAGATCGACCCGTTACTACCAGTGGCTGGTCGGACAGACTGTATTCGCTTCCGGCAAATTAAAATTTGATCCACAATATGGATATTCCCTGACGTTTGAAACGTTGGATCTGATGGATAAAGATAGTTTTTGCATGATCCCGGTATATAAAAAGATCCAGGGGATTAACGATAAAAGCAGGGAAGACATGATCCTAAATGCCCTTAATGAAGCGGAAGAGGATACGGTACCAGAAGCACTCCAGATGCGCTACCATATACCGGGAATCAATGAAGCGTTGAAATACCGGATGAGGCCGGAAACCATGGATCAGCTTTATGCCGGGAATTTAAGGTCATTGTTCGATGATCTGTTTTACTGTGCCTGCCGGTTTGAGCTTTCCGGAAGGAACAAGGAAGACGTCCCAGGAATCGCGCTCAAAACGCATACCGCCATGGATCAGGTCATAGCAGAACTCCCGTTCCACCTGACAAAAGACCAGGAGTCCACCGTCCATGCGCTGGTTGCCCATATGGAAAAAGGAGAACGGATCCAGGCACTGGTGCAGGGGGATGTCGGGTGCGGGAAAACGATCACAGCCTTTCTTCCAATGATCGCGGCAGCAGAAAATGGATTTCAGGTATGTATGGTAGCCCCGACCAAGATCCTTGCAGAACAGCATTTTGCAAAGCTCTCCGCTCTCTTGGAAGGTACAGGCATTACGATCAAGCTGTTTGCCGGGAGTAAGGTCACGAAAAAAGATAAAAAAGAACTGGAAGATGGGATCTGCAGCATTGCAGTAGGAACCCACAGCCTGTTGCAGGACAGCATTATATTTAAGGATTTAAAACTTTTGGTGATTGATGAAGAGCAGAAATTCGGGGTAAACCAGAGAAAAACCCTTATGGAGCGGAGCAGGTCAACCGGTGTAATCAGTATGTCTGCCACACCCATTCCCAGAACAATGGCACGCGCCCTATACGGGGATACAATGGAGATATTTTCCATTAAGGCAATGCCGGAAGGAAGGAAACCGGTTATTACCCAATACGATAATGGCCGGAGACGAAAAGATTGTGTCAATTTCATCCTAAAACGAGGAGAGCAGGTTTACGTGGTATGCCCTGCAATCGAAGAAAGCGATCAATACCCGGAGGTTATGAACACAAAAAAGGCTCTGGAACTTTATCAAGCATTATTTCCTGATAAAACGGTAAAAGACCTGGACGGAACGATGAAAGCAGAAGAGACTGAACAGATCCTAGAAGACTTCCGGGCCGGAAGCATTGATATCCTGATTTCCACTACGGTCGTAGAGGTAGGCGTGGATGTTCCCAACGCTACGTTAATGATTATGGAAAGTGCAGAGCGGTTCGGGCTGTCTCAAATGCATCAGTTAAGAGGGCGGGTCGGTCGTGGAAGCAAACAGAGCTTTTGTCTGTTGATCTCCCAGACACCACCGCAGGAAAACAAACGGATTGAGACTATGTGCAGGCTTACGGATGGATTTGAAATTTCCCGGATTGACTTAACGGAGCTTCGCCACACAGGGGATCTGTTTGGCGAAGAACAGTCGGGTTTCAATGTATACGCGGAAGAAATGATCCGCTATAAAAAGGCATACGACCTGATCCTGAAAGACACGAAAAAGCTGCCAGATGAAGTACTGCAGGCACATATAGAAAAAATGATAGCCTGCGAAATCCGGAACCATAAGAAATTTATTGAGATCAGGAGGAAAAGGGATTGAAACGGATAAAAATCACGGCTGCTGTTTTGCTGGTTTCCTGGGCCATGGTATCCCAGTCATGGGCATCCCAAGACGGAATCGCAATCCAGGATAATGAAACAGCCAAGCAGGAAACAGAAACTCCAAGATGGGAAGATTTTACCGAAAACCGGACACTGGATGAAACCCAGTTTAGCACAGTATATGAAGAACTAAAAAACCAGGCAGAAGGAGGAGATAGCTTAAGTACCATACGGATCTATTTACTCCTTATCGGAAACTGCTTAAACAGGGATCAAACGGTACGGATCCTGGAAGATGGATTCTTTTCAGAATTAATCCCGGAACTTAAAAAGGCAGGCATACTGGAAGAAGACTATACGCTTCCAGAAGGAACAGTTCCAGTAGCTGCCAATATAAGCCGTGAAGGCATACCGGATATGGAGATGCCTTCTCATGATTATCCAGGGCTAAATGAAGAAGCATTAGATGCCCTGGCCCGTTTTACCATGGACCAGGAAGAGCGTAATGCCTATATTAACATCCCGGCAGGAACGGAAGATTCTCAGATTTCCGGCCGGATCCTGTCCTTTACATTTTATAATATGGAGCCTTATGACATTAATTTTCTGGGAGAAGACGGCTATACAGATATCTCCTGGCACATGGCTGGAATGCTTACCCGGGATGGAAACTGGTATGATTTAAAAGTAATGCACGACGAAGGGCGTATTGAGTTCGCTTTAGATCCCCCGCTTCCAAGACCAGCAACGGTTACGGTGCGGATGCCTGAGGCAAACACCAAATATAATACATATTATCTGGATGGAAGCTTTGCAGCCACATACCATTCAGACGGGAACGGTTATATTACCATGACGGTTACCGGGAAAGCGGACAGTGTCACCGTTGCAAAGGAAATAGTTACACAGGAAACCGGGGTACACAGTAAAAGCCAGGCAGAAGATGGAATAGAGAAACAGAAAAAATCAATATATCCATTCATAATCGGGGTTTTTACTTCCATCATACTGTTGGGAAGTGCCTGGGCTGTCAGGAGACGAAAATGAGAAAAGCAAAGAAACATATTTTAATGGCTTTGTCCATTCTATCTATTTTTTCCTTGGCTTTATTCCAGAAAAATAAACCAGAAAGTATGTTTGCCCTGGAAGACCCGTATACAAACAATGCCTCTGCCAGAGAGAACACTGATGATACAGAAACATATATTTCAGAAGAGAAGGACTCAATGACAGAGCCGGGGATCAATATCAAAGATACCGGGAAATGGCGCAATTTTGAACGGAGAATGGATCAGATTGCAGCTGACACAATGCCGGACAAAGATTAATGCTATGAGGAAAATGACGCGTATATCAATCAATACCAGAAAGATGCGTATTATAACTCAGATTCAATCACGATATTGTGCAGTATTTTCATGTTTTCAAATAGGCTGTTAATGTAAGGGCGAGTGCTTTACAGCTGTAGCGGTACAAAAAGGTTCAGGTTATTGGACCTTTTTTTTGTGGAAAAAATTTTGAAATGCTGTATAATATGGGGTATTGTCAGGGGGAATTTTGAAAATGTTCGATATTGCAATTTGTGATGATTCTGAACTGGATCGTATATTATTAAGAGACCGCATATCAAAATTTATAGTTGGGAAAGACGTAAGATTGCATGAATATGCAGCAGGAAAAGACTTACTGAATGACATAGGCACCATCCGTTTTTCCATGATTATTCTTGATATCCAGATGGAGGAAATGGACGGGTCTGAAGCAGCAGAACGTATCCGGGATTTGGATGACAATGTAATTCTTATTTTTTATACAGGAACAACAGATCCTTCTCCGAAAAGCTTCCTGGTACAGCCCTACAGGTATATAAAGAAAAGTATGACAGACAGGGAACAGAATCTATACTGGGAACAGTGCTTTAAGCGGATGTTTGAACTCCAGGCTGCAGTGACATTATTTGCTAAAAGTGACCAAAAGAAACTCTTTTTAAAGCCAGAAGACATTGTCTATATAGAAAAACGCAATAAAACAACACAGGCGTATCTGACTGAATATGCCATGAAGAAATTTGATTGTCTGCCGGAAACAGAAATTCGAATCCCACAGCATTTGGAGGAACTGTATGAGCTGCTAAAACCTTACGGCTTTGGGCATCCTCATGACAGTTACATCATCAATTTTAAATATCTCATGTTCTGCACGAACACAGAGCTTAAACTGGAGGGATACGACCAATTAATCTTTAAAATCACACGGACAAAAAGAGTGGAATTCAATAAAATGAAGCTTCTTTTTATGACCAATAATTGCCTATACGGCGGAAAGGGCATGCAATGATATCGGATATGTTATCAATGGGACGATTGGGATTATGTATATGCGACATATATATGTTGGATCATTTCTTTCAATCCATGTTCGAAAAACGGATTACAAAGAGAATATCTGCAGCATATATTATCACGGCAGCAGTCGTCATCTGGCTGGAAAATGCATTTGGAAATACGTTTTTAAATCTATTGTTTATACCTTTCTTATTTGTGACCTTCTGTAAAATATCCTTTGACCTTTCAATGGGGAACTGTATCGTATACGCCCTTATCTATTTTATCGTATTTTCCGGAGGAAGAGAAGTTGTGTTTGAACTGCTGTTTCGGATGTTTTCCGGAATCTTCTGCGTTCAGATCCCGGAGTGGTTTACACCTGGCGGGATGCCATACCTGATTATGGAATATATACTTGCCTTTGCTCTTCTGCATTTGATAGAAAATTACACAGGGAAATTGGAAGTACATAAAAAGGGAAATGCCAACTGGTATTTATTAGTGCTTCCATTATCATCGCTGGTTATCTTGTTTGGCTATTTATATATAGATCGTCCAATTTCTGATCCAATGGGAATCATTATGTGTCTTGGTGCTGTTTCACTTTATATCTCTAACGCGGTTATATTTATCATTTTGGGTAAATTTGCTGAAATGCAGGAAAGGGTTCAAAGGTTACAGATGGCAGAGTTAAAACAGCATCTGGATAAAATGAATTATGAAAGCATTGATAAAGCGAATCGCATTTACAGGAAATACCTTCATGATATGCATAAATACTTCAATCTATGGCGAAGCTTCCATATGCAAATGTAATTGCAAGGACACATGTTATATTGTCAGTTGTTTTATGTATTGGAATATATAAAAATAAAAGACCGCACAACCGGAAGTAATTTCTCGGTTGTGTATTTTTTTGTAAAAAATACATGTTTCTAATAATGAAATATATTTATTTTTTGTGCATATTTCAGAATTTTTGGTGTATGATTTTGGAAATCATCTTGAAATACCACATTATTTTTGTTAAAAATATCTCAATTACAGAGAAAAAGCAAACAGAAAATATTGTTTTTTAACAAAACAGGGGTTGAATCTTCATTGGCAGATGAGAAAGGAGGCGCATAATGCGGAGAATCTGCTTAATGAAGTCAAAATACATAAATAAAGCGGTATGAAAAAGGAGAGGAACAAATGAAGAAACGTAAGGGGAAACTAAAACAGGCAGTAAGTATTCTTTTGACAGCTGCCATGCTGTCACCATCTGTCACGCCATTGACAGCATACGCAGCAGAAGCGATCCGGAACCGGCCCAGATACACATCCTTTATCCGGCCGGAGGCGCTGACCCTGGATGATGTAGGGATCAGTGACGAAGAGGCAGATGAGGCCGGTGCATCCGATACAGGGGATGCAGGGAATGAGGATACCGGCTCCGGTGATACAGATTCCGGAGGAGATTCTTCCGATCATGATTCTTCGGGAGAGGATGGCTCCGATTCCGGGGATGAGAACTCCGGCGGCTCCGATTCAGGGGAAGGGTCTGATACCGGGGATGGAAATGACGGTTCCGAAGACCAGGGCGGTTCTGAAGGGGACAGCAGCGGGCAGGATGGCTCAGAGAATGGGAACGGCTCTGGACAGGAAGGCGGTTCTACGGATGAAAGCGATCCGGATAGCGGAGATGCCGGACAGGATGGATCTACGGATGAGAGCGGTTCCACTGGTGAAAACGGTTCTACGGATGAAAGTGATTCCACCGACGAAAGCGGTTCCACGGAAGAAAGCGGCTCAACTGATGAGAGCGATCCTGCTGGAGAAAGTGATCCTGAACAGGAAAGCCGCCCGGAAGAGTCTGCACCAGACGAGACTGAGGAATCAAAAGAAGATCCGGATAAGGAAACAGAAACCAGCCCGGAGACCGAAGCTACAGCCCCGGAGGAATCCACAGCGCCTGTCGATCCCACGGCTCCTTCCGAGACAGACCCGGCAGGACAGAACACACCGGGCGGGGCAGGAAAACCGGGTGTCCTTCCTCCGGCAGAGCTGCAAAAGCCTGTGAAACCGGAAATCGAAACGGATCTGGCTACCCCCTCCAATGCCCTGCGCCAGCCCGAGTTCTTTTATGATGCGGAAGGCGCCATTGATGAACCGGCCGGGGAACTGGTCCAGTTCAATGATTTTTACCGGACCTACGAAACCGGGGAAGGGGAATATACCACAGTCCTTGGAGGATATTCCGGGCTCTATGAGGATGAGGACGGGAACATCTGCGAAGTGGATAATTCCCTGATAAGCACAGGGGAAGAGATCGATTTTTATTCCCTTATGGATGACGTAGAAGCGGATGAGGAAGAGGACATCCTGACACAGAAAGAACTGGAAAAAGCAGCAAAGGATACGTCATACGAGAACGTCTCCGGCCGCCTTCAGGTGAATTTCCCAGGGGCTCTTGGAACGGGGGAAGGCATCTGCATGACGTTGGACGGATATGAGATCGAGCTGACTCCGGAAACTTCCGGCACCTCTGTCGGCTGGGCCGAGGATAATGCAGTCCGTTATACGGACGTATATGAAAACATCGACTACCAGTACACCGTCCTTGGAGAGATGGTGAAGGAAGATATCCTTCTAATGGAACCGGGGGAGAAGAACACATTTTCGTTCCGGATCAGTGCCCCTGGACTTAAAATACGGGCCGGGGAGGACAGCGTGATCCTGTATGAGGACAGCAAGGATTCACCGGTAATGGTACTGAGTGCACCCATGATGGAGGATGCGGACGGGGAACGGAGCACCGCCCTTGACCTCCACTATTCTTCGGACAGCCATACCGTTACCATTGAAGCGGATGAGGAGTGGCTGGCAGCGGAAGAGCGTGCCTATCCGGTACGGATCGACCCGGGCCAGTATGTGCCGTCCAATGAGTTCATTTTAACAAAGGTCACCAGCGGAAAGCCGAAGGCGCATTACCAGTGGGATGATGCGGCCCAGGCAGGATATCTGATGGGCGGGCTGGGAAACAGCCGTCTGTATGTGGCTTTTAATGAGAATGACTGCCCGACCCTTCTGTCCTTCTTCCAGAATTCGGAAGCCGTAGTGGAAAGCGCCAGCCTGGATCTGACCACCATGACGGATGAGAGCAAGGGTGAAACGGTGTTCCAGCTGGCCTTCCCGCAGGCGCCGACTACCGCACAGGGATGGAACGCCCATTCCATTACCTGGAACAGCCAGCCGGATCTGGATGAAGGGCCGGAGAACGCACCCATCACCCAGGCAGCGCCGGGGATCGACCAGCCGGTCAGCTTTGAAGTGACGGATACCATGCAGAAGTGGATCAACGGCACGGTAAACCAGGCCGGATTCGTGATCAAGGCATGGGTGGAGGCGGATTCGGATGAAAGCCCCTATGTGATGCCGGCTGAGACCTTCTATAACCGCAGTGATTCCCAGAAAGGCCCCCGTCTGACGGTGGTGTGGAGCGGCGACATGCAGCAGACGGATCTAAAGAACTACAAGCTGGAGGACACCACAGCGGATGTTACGCCGTCCATCTTAAAGACCGCTACTGGAACAGGCCGTACCGCTACCGGCGTTATCACCCACGGACTGACCCGGGAAGAGGCGAAAGTCATCTATTCCTTAAATGGAGAGGATGAAAAGGAAGCGGAAGGACAGTCCACGGTCCTGTACCCGGATTTTGACGAGGCCGGGCTTGAAAATGAGATGGAGCGCTTTAAAAATTCCAGCTGGCAGAGCGAAGGCTATGACATCGGAAATCTGGAGCTGGATACGAAATACCGGTTCTCCGTATCGGTGGAATGGGACGGGGAGAATGAGGAAGGGGAGGAGGTTCATGAGGAATATACCCTTCCCGAAGAGAAATGTGATGAATTCCTGTTTTATGAAGTAAAGATGGATGACCTGGTGCAGCGGATCGCAAGGCATTACGGCACCAACGCAAATCAGATCGCAAAGGATAACAAGCTTTACGGGAACCAGCTGACAGAGGCCGGCACCATCCTGTTTATCCGCAACCCTGCAACCGAAGAGCCATATACCTACGAGGAAATGACAGAACTGGAAAAGACGCTCCTTGACGGACTCCTTCTGGGAAGGAACCCGGAGTGTCTGGTAGGCCTGGAACCGGTAAACATCAATACCGGTGATTTCTATATGGAGCAGACGGACGCGGAACTGGCGGAGCTGTCCGGCACCTTTTCCATTGACCGCAGCTACAACTCCCTTCTGACCCGCCGGTCCGAATTCGGCCATGGGTGGAGTTCCAGCCTTGGGGAGCACCTGACCCTGCTTCCGGATGGGCGGATCCTTTATAAGCGGGCAGACGGCGCCTACAATACCCTGGTACAGGACGGGGATGTATACCGGGGAGAGAATGGCCGGGATCTGGTCCTGGAGCCTATGGATTCCCTGGATATCGAGACAGCGACCCGTTCCGATGCCAGACGGGCGGAGGAAACGGAAGATGAAGCAGAAGCGTATGCCCTGACAAAAGAGGATGAAGCAGAAGATATCCGCGATGCCAGCCCTTCTGATGCAGAACCTATGGACGATCCGGAAGACGGGGATGAAACCGGAGAAGAAGGAGAGGAGGATGAGGTACCGGAGCTTCCGGGCGCAGCCGGATGGAAGCTGACCTCTTTAGACGGTACGGTCCGCGTGTTTGACGCCAACGGCTTCTTACAGTACCGGGAAGATATCAGGGGGCACCGCACCACTCTGGTTTATGACAGCGAATATGCCCTGTTACAGGTGATCACACCCTCTGAAAAGACCTTTGACGTTGCCATGGATGAGGAGTTCCGCATTACGGAGATCACACTCCCGGATGGAAACTCCCTTCAGTACGAATACGATAACGGAGGAAACCTGTCCGTATTTACAGACCCGGAAGGCCATACCCGCCACTATTTCTATGATGACGCCCATCACATGACTTCCTGGCAGGATGAAAACGGGAATACAGTGGTGGAAAATACCTATGACGAGAAAGGCCGGGTGGTTTCCCAGACAGACGCCAATGGAAACACAGCCAGCCTTACATATGGGGAAGGCCATACCGTCATGACGGACAACCGTGGAAATGAGACAACGGTTTACTTTGATGAGCTGGGGCGTACCGTCCGTACCGTATATCCGGACGGCGCAGAAACAGGCGATACCTATGATGAGACCGGGCACCGGGCTTCCCATACGGACGAGGAAGGCAACACCACCGTTTATTCCTATGATGAAAATGGAAATATGGTATCCGAGACCCGCGGGGACCAAAGCAGCGCATCCTATACCTATAATGACCGCAACCAGGTCCTGACCCGGACGGACTATGAGGGGCATACCAGTTCCTTCACCTATGATGAGGCCGGGAATGTGCTCACATCTGCCGACGGTGCCGGGAATACGACGGTTTACGAGTATGATGAATTAAACCGGCTGGCATCGGTTACCGATCCCAATGGAGGGACCACCCGGTATTCGTATGACGGTATGGAGGCCGTGCCTTCTGCCGTGACCGACGGGAAAGGGAACACCACTTCCTATACCTATGATGAAATGAACCGGCTGCTGTCCTCTGCCGACAGCGAAGGACGTACCACCAGCCATGCCTATAATGCAAAGGGCTGGGAGACCATGACCACTGCACCGGATGGAGGGGAAACCCGTTATGAGTTCAGCCCTGCCGGAGAAGTCCTGTCCATTACCGACGCCATGGGAGCAACCACCGTATTTACCTATGATCCCATGCACAATATCCTTTCCGGTACGGATGCCCTTGGTAATACACTGTCCTATACCTATGATGGGAATTATAACAAGATCAGTGAGACCGATGCAAAGGGGAACACGACCCGGTATGAGTATGACAGCCGGGACCGCCTGGTAAAGACCACCGACGCCCTTGGAAATACCGTCGCCTTAACGCTGGATGGAAAGGGGAATATCCTGTCACAGACGGACCGGAGGGGGAATACGGCCAGCTATACCCAGGATACCGTCCTTGACCTGCCTGCATGGTATACAGACCGCAGCGGAGCCTCTACCCATTACACCTATGACCGTAACGGGAATATCCTGCGTACGGACTATGCCGACGGCAGCAGCGTTTCCTATGCCTATGATGGTGCAGGACGCATGGTTTCCATGACGGCCCAGAATGGCCTCGTGACCCGCATGGACTATGACGGATGCGGAAATATCATCCGCGTCACAGATGACGAGACCCGGGTTTACCGGTATGGATATGACCACAATAACCGCCTGATCCTTGCAGAAGACCCTCTGGGAGGGATTACCCGTTATACTTATGACGGAAGCGGAAACCAGACCAGCCAGACCGACGCGAATGGCCATACAGCTTCCTACGGCTATGATGCAGCGGGCCGGCTGACCCAGGTGAAGGATGCGCTGGAAGGCGTCACTGCGACGGAGTACGACTTAAACGGACGCACGGTAAAAACAACGGACGCCAACGGACACAGCACTGCTTACTACTATGACGAGATCGGGGATCTTCTGGCACAGACCGACCCGGCGGGGAATGTCACTGCCATGGAGTATGACGCCCTGGGCAATGTACTCAAAGTGACCGATGCCTTAAAGGGAGAGACTGCCAATGAAGTGGATGCCTTAAGCCGCACCGTGAAGACCACGGACGCAATGGGAGGCGTCTATGAACATACCTATGACGCCAACGGAAACCGGATCAAAACCGTGATGCCGGACCGGGATGAGGTAACCATGTCCTATGACCCGGAAGACCGGATGGTTTCTTATACAGATGAGGCAGGGGTAGAAACACGCTATGAATATGACGCCATGGGCCGGATCACCAAAGCTGAGGATACTGCAGGCAATGTGATGGCCTATGAGTATGATGCCAGCGGAAACCTGGTAAAGCAGACCGATACCATCGGCAGGGAAGCGGTTTATGAATATGACCTTTTTAACCGCCTGGTGGCTGTTACGGATACAGGCGGAGCCACAACCCGTTATGAATATGACGCCCTGGATCGGCTGGTACGCGTGACCCAGGCAGACGGGGCGGCCACTTCCTATGAATATGATGCAGCAGGAAATCTGGTCAAGACCACAGAACCGGGGGAGGCTGTATACACCTATGCCTATGATGCAATCAACCGGCTGACGGATAAGGTAGACCCCGTAGGGGCATCCACCACCTTCCAGTATGATGCAAAAGGCAACCTGTTAAGCACAACGGACGGAAACGGCACCCAGACCCGCTATGCCTATGATGTCCTGGACCGTCTGACCGCATTTACGGACGGAATGGGAAATGATACCCTGTATGAGTATGATGAGCTGTCCCGCCTCCTGTCCCAGACGACCCCGGAAGGAAATAAGGAGGAATACCGTTACGACGCATTAAGCCGCCTGACAAAGAAAAAAGACCCCAACGGCCTGATCACCGAGTATCAGTATGACCCCATGGGAAACCTGATCAAAGAGATCTCACCGAAAGGCGCCAGGACCGCTTATACCTATGACAAGCATGACGAGCTTACCAGTATCACCGACCCGGCCGGAAATGTGACCGCATATACGGTAGACATGAACCGCCAGGTAACAGAGATGGTCCAGAAGAACGGGGGCACCTACCATTATGCGTATGATGCAGTCCACCGTTTAACCAGCATCACCACGCCTCTTGGATTAAAGCAGGAATTCACCTATGACAATGCAGACAATGTGGTAAAGGATACGGACAATTTGGGCCGCACCAATACCTATGAGTATGATATCATGCACCGGATGCTTGCCTCCACCAATGCCAAAGGCGGCACCACCACCTTCGGCTATGATGTAAGGGGCAACCAGAACACCATGACGGATGCCTCCGGCTATACCTGGAACTACACCTATGACCTGGTGGACCGTCTGACGGAGAGCGTGGATCCGGAAGGAAAGGCCACAAAGGCAGTATATGACCTGGTGGGGAACATCACATCCATTACCCGCCCGGGAGAGCGTACCACGGCTTATGATTATGATAAAAACTACAACCAGACCAGCCTGACCGATCCCAAGGGATTCGTGTACGGCTCCAGCTATGACAAGGATAACCGCGTCATTGGAACGGCAGACCCCTTGTCCCAGACAGAGGCTGTGACCTATGATCCCGGCAGCCGCATGACCGCCGTACAGGACAAGATGGGGCTGACCAGTGAGTATACCTATGACGCCCACGGAAATGTGACCCGTTTTAAAGGGACCAACGGCTTAAGCACCCTGTTTTCCTATGACATCCTGGACAACCTGACCTCTGTCACAGACCCCATGGAACGGAAGACCACCTATACCTATGACGAGATGGGGAACCTTCTGACCATGACCGATCCAAAGCTGCGGGTAACTGCCTATACCTATGACCTGGAAGGCAACCTGACTACCCTTACCAGCCCCATGGGCCGGGAAGAACGGTATGTGTATGATGCAGGCGGCCGCCGGATACAGAGGCTTACCCCAGGCGGAAACGTCATCATCTATGATTACGACACCCTCAATGCCCTGGCAGACAAGCTGTATCAGGACGGGAATGAGGAGGAGAGCGACCATCCGGTACGGATGGGATATAATGCCATGGGCCAGAGGGTTTCCATGGAGGATATCACCGGGTCTAGCAGCTATACCTATGACGGGCTGGGACGGTTAAAGACCGCCACCAACGGTTCCGGAAAGACCGTGACCTATGAGTATGATGAGGCAGACAACCTGAAAGCCATCCTTTACCCGGACGGAAAGAAGGTATCCTATGCCTATGACAAGAATGACAACATCATCCTCTTAACGGACCGGGACGGAAGGAGCACCAGCTATGAATACGACCCGTTAAACCGCCTGACTGCGGTCAGGAGGCCGGATGGAACCGTAAGCACCTATACCTACAACGCCAGAAATGAGGTCCTGGAGGCAAAGAACACCTGCTCCTGCGGGTTCCTGATCTCCGATTACCAGTACACCTATGACAACGGAGGCCTGATCACAAAAGAGGTGGCTAAGGAGTGCCTGTTCACTTCCAACAAGGATTACGGCCATCAGGGCGGGGAAGATGACCCGTGCATCCATACCGGAACGAACCCGTGGCAGAACCAGAACCCGGAGTGGGAGACCACGGAGCGGAATTTCATTTATGATGACAACGGGCAGCTTATAAAGTGCACGGAGAGCAAGGGGCAGTTTGACAAGGCCACCTATACCTATGAGTATGATGAGGCCGGGAACCGCACCTTCGCAAAGAAAGAGAAGCTTTACAGCTACCTGGAGTCCTGGCAGATCCGGTATACCTACAATGATGACAACCAGATGACGGAGGCAAAGAAGCGGGAAGGCAACCTGACAAAGCAGTATACCTTCCAGTATGACGCCAACGGGAACCTGACAAAGGAATGCTTCCGAAATAAGGCAGAAGTCACCTACCAGTATGATACGGAGAACCGCTTAAAGGCCGTGTATGACCCGCAGAAGCTTTTGATGGCATCCACCTATGACGGGGACGGGAACCGTGCCTTCCAGTTAAACTACAATACCGGGGCAGAATGCGGCTACGGGAAGAACGTAAGCGGTGAGATCTTCATGCCGGAGCACAGCACCAATGAGGATGGAAGCCTGACAGCGGAGGGAGAACTGTTCGGATATATCTGTTCCGCAACGGGAAGGGCCTATGACCTGACCGAATATGTCAATGATACCAACCGCGAGCATGCACAGGTACTGATGGCCTACAACATCAATACGGACTTTGATACCGAATCCTACGCCTACGCAGGAAACCAGCGCCTGTCCCGCAACAACATCTGGAATGAAGCCAGGGATGTGAACCATGACGAGATGAGCTACTACCTGTACGATGGAAGGGGCAGCGTCACCGCCAATACCTGGTACAATGGAATGGTAACGGACGTTTACCAGTATGATCCGTACGGACAGGTAACATTGGGAAGCACCAAGCATACAGACTTCTACGGCTACAATGCAGAGAGCTACAACCCGAATACCGGCCTTGAATACTTAAGGGCAAGGTACTATAATGCAGAAGAGGGAAGATTCTTCCAGGAGGATACCTACCTTGGAGATATCACCGACCCTCTGACCCTGAACCGGTATGCGTATGTGAAGAACAGCCCGTTGAATTATGTGGACCCCAGCGGGCATGAGCCGATCGGTGAGGAGTTCCTGAAGCCTCAAAAACCTTCCAGTGAAGATATTGCGGAAGAGACAGGTCTTAATGACTGGCTGATCGACATGATGCTGAAGCTTGAAACATCCATGCAGAAACGGGAACTCGAAAAGAACATGAAGGAGGCCCAGAAAAAAGCGGAGGTAGACAAATGCGGCACTGCAATCCTGACAGATAAGCTGTTTTCATTTATGATCAGCCTGATATACGGAGGGATCGCGGCTGTACTCGATAACGAGATGGCGATGGTTACACTTCCGGCAGGCATGGCAGGAAAAGACACGCTTGTAGATATGTTCCGTGAAAATGCGGCAAATGAGCTGGCATATAACATAGGCGCATTGATAGGAGATATCTTCAGCATAATAGAAGGACTCAGCAAAGTCGCATTGGGAATATCAGGAGCAGCGGCAGGTGCTGCACTGGCAGCGCAGAGCGGAGGAGCCACGATAACAGTATCCGGTTCCGGCCTTGCATTGGCAGCAGACGGAATGCTGATTACCATATCGGGAGCCAGCAATGCAGCTAAGATAATGATCAGCGAAGCAACCTCGCATGGCGGTGGAAAGAATGAAGGGGATTCTGAGTCTGATTTAGGAGATTACAAATTCAAAGAAGGTATTGATGAAGATTTAAGAGGCGGTAAAGGCACTTTTAAAGAAGCACTTGATAAAGCATTTGAAAAAACAGGAACTCCGAAAGAAGATTTTGAAGTAACAAAATGGGGGAGAGATCAATATGGAAAGTCGCATCCCGTTGAATGGAGAGCGCCAAATGGTGCAGAGGTAAGTGTTGACATTGGGCATCCTGTTAAAAGCGGAGCTCCTACCGCAGATCATGTAGGATGGCAAACTGGCGGAAAAAGAGGAAGTGGTGGTGGAGTGCGAGGCCATATTTTTGTGGATGAAGTGCCATATAACAGGTAAAGGAAGGTAAAGGTAATGAAAATTAGTACAGAAATAGAAAAAGTTGCTAAGGATAATAAAATTATTATAGCGATGCTTACATTGGAGCAGATTGAAAGAATAAAAGATAGCATTTATCAAAAATATTCTAACAAAAATAGAAGTGTTTTTTTATGGGAAAGTCTTGCTGATTTTTCAATAATAAATGATAAAGATGGCTGGGCTTTAAGTGCTGACTTTGTTCAGGAAAAAAAATGTATAATGTTTTTTGATGAGTGCGAAGATAAAGCCTGTATAGAAATAACCGGAGGAAAAGATTTGTACAAATTACTTTCTGAAATGTATGGATTTGAATTTTATATCACAAATTTTACGACAGAATATTTAATATGTTTTAATCATCATGATTGCTTAATAGGATGCGGGACTGCAAAAGAGTGGATAAGCACATTACAAAATTGACCGGTTTTGTTGTTTCTCATAGAGTATTGTTCAATCATCTCATAAAAATTAATTTGTTTGTATTAAAAAAAGTAATTAATATCTAATAATTATCATTAAAAGATGGGGCTGTCAGAAAATTGACAGCCCTAAACAGAGGAGCTGTTGATTAGCTACTTGGTAGGTTATATGAAGTCGGATTGTCATTTCTTCCGACTTTTACGAAAATGAATGGTATTATCAACACTAAAGAAAAATGATATGTCCCAGCATTAAAAAGGGGGCATTTAAAAGATGAGCAAACGACGTATTCTGGTTTTTATTTTTTTTAGTGCTGCTTGAGATTTTCTATTCATCTGTATATATAAGTGAACACAAACACCCTCTGGAAACACTGGAATTCCAAAAGGATGGGAAACCCATAGAAGATGCAGATGAGATTCCTCAGGAAGCAGAGGAGTTGATGGAAGAATACAGAGAAACGAAACAAAGTGAGCTTCTGTACATAAAGGCTTTCAGGATAATGTCAGTTTTCGTGCTGATTTCTCTGGTTATCTGCTATATCCGCAATGATAAGACCGAAAAACAGAAAAAAGATCGGATACCATAAAGTTGTCAATTTCATATACGAAAGAAGGAACGGTTATGAAGAAAAAAGCAACCACAGCAGCTATTATAATTGGAACGGCATTATCCGTTTCACTCCCCGTCTACGGTGCACAGTGGAAGCAGGACAGTACGGGCTGGTGGTATGAGCAGGATAATGGTTCTTATCCAGCCGGCGGTTGGGAGCTGATTTCTGGAAACTGGTATTATTTTAATGGATCAGGCTACATGCAGACCGGGTGGATTGAGTCGAATGGAGAATGGTATTACTGTGCGCCTACAGGCGAAATGCTGCATGATACCACTCAGACAATAGACGGGGTATCATATACGTTTCAGTCCAGCGGAGCATGGCTGCAGCAGGAAACAGCCCCGGCGGTATCCATTACAAAGGAGCAGGCAGAGCAATGGTTTTATGCGACGTATGCAATCATTGCAAATGAAACGGGATGGAATCAGGAGTATTTTGTAAGCACCCCGGAAAAATACGCGGATGATGCCAGGACCAGGCTGGACATGGCATGGGGGATAACAGACCGCGCATCTGCTGATTCTACCATTAACTGGCTTTTGACCTCAGGCCACCGCTCCGGATTTCAGGAAGAAATGGGATTGTTTTCTTATATGGGATATCTGAATGGAACGGAGCAGCAGATCGAGGAGCAGTATAAGGATAATGAATTCGTTAAGGATATGCTCCTTGCGTATAAACGCGGAGGAGAAGGAGCAATCGACGGCTGGGATTACTGCAGGGCCATGCAGGTATTGAGAGAGTGTTATCTGGCAGAGTATTATACGGAGACAGAAATGCTGGATCAGATGCTCTCAGCCGCCCAAACGATCCAGGCACGTTTTGTCTCTTGGGATGATATGGCGGAGAGCTATATGAGAGGATATGAGTATTGGAACAACTCGCCGGATAAGTACAGGACGAGGAAAAACCTGTATGAGAAGCTGAAACAGGAGACCTCCTTCTATGCGGTAGACTGGAATCTGCCATTGGGAAAAGCGTGGTAAAGCTGGAATAGGATTTCTTTATGATTGCTTATGATTATAAAAAATAATATCTTTTTACTTAGCTAAATAGAAAGCCGGAAGATAATCTAATTGTTGATAGATTTCTTTCGGCTTTTACGAAAATGATTAATTGTTTCACTCATTTTGGGAGAACCCGGCAAACCGCCAGATCTGGAAACTTACCTCCAATCGGGAAGGCGGTTGTCTATGATTGCAATACTTTAATGTACTGGTAAATACACACAAAAACTACAAAAAGAAAATCACTTTGGACCCAATATCTTCTTTATGGTACAGGACTCCAGCTCTGGAATCATCGTAAAAAGACCGGTTATCCGACAAAAGAAAATAGTCATTTTTCCCCAATACAAACGTATCCCGTTCACCATTGGGCCAGGTCAAAGATGTTTCGGGAAGATAAGGCTCCTTTACCAGATTGCCATCCAGAAAGAGGCGGCCGCCTCTGATCGTGAGTACCTCCCCGGGAAGGCCGATGACCCGGAACAGTTTCCCGTCCGTAATGACTACATCTCCCCGCTTGGGGTCTCTGGCCCGATAAGCAATGTTGCTTACAGCTATCATGTTCCCAGCTTTCAAATTGGGTTCCATTCCATCTCCGCGGACACGGTAAAATCCTATAGCTGGCAAAAGCATGAAAACTAAAATACCACCCAATACCCAAGTTGCTATATGGCCCATATGTGTCAAAACGTATTCTCTGCGCATGGTTTTTCTAAGATTTTCCATATAATGCTCCTTACACTAAAAACATAAGTGATAACACGACCCCTGATGCGGACATTAACAACAGCAGAATCCGGACTGCAGTATCATACCGGCTGCTATGGATATCTTTGATCAGGTCTGGAAGGAGTTCTGAATAATATGCTCCCGTATCCATCTGTTCCTGCTCGCGTTTTAGTCGGTCGCATTCCTCTTTCAGCCGGATGATCTCCTTTTGGCTGTCTATATCATCCGTCATCTGGGCTTGGTGCAGTTCATTCTCTTTTTCGGAAAGAGCCTGCTTTAAAAGATCTGTCTCAGCAGACAGCTGGGCTTGGGATGCGGTTAGATCCTTTATCTCGTGTTCCAGTTCGATTCTGCGTTGCTCTGACTGCTCTAAAAGAGGTTTTAGCCCATCTGCATCCTTGATATTTTTCACCTGGCTTTCCAGGTACTGGATTTTTCCATTCAGTTTCTTTTCTTCTTCTTTTAAACGTATGATTTCTTTTTTATGCGACGCGACCAGTCTGCGTTCTCTCTGGGCGTATTCCTCCTGAAGCGCTTTTTCTTCCTGTTTCGCAGTTTCAGCCTTCTTTTTTATATCTGGGATTTCCCGTGAAGGTTCAAAAGAATCCTCGAATGTGGAAGATACTGGAGATAAACGGAAGGGGTGGGCGGGTATATAAGATGCAAATGTATCTTCATACGGATTTAGCAAAAGCTCTGTTTCTTCCTCTAAAATTCCATACAATACGCTTTCACGGCACCGGTACTGCTTATCACCGGCGATTACTTGGATTTCCGGAAAACCATCCACACCATTGCCGCGGCTCATAAGGGCGCCGGCCCGGATAAGTCCTGCAATAGAAGCATAAAAAATCCCATACAGAGCCATCACATCCTCTTTTGACCATCGGTTTTTCTTGGCCTGGCGGATCAAATCCATTGAAGTTTTTACGCTCCACTCATAATCCTTTCTGGTAAAAAACAGCCCTTTTGAAACCAGCGCAGACTGGTCCGGAAGGACAATTTGCGTATCATCTTTTGCCATTTCTGATCTCTCCTTTCTTTTTAATATGGCGGATTCACAGACGGAAAATGTATTTGGAACAAAATCAGCTATATTAAAAAGAAAAAAAAGGAGGATCAACATGGCAGCATATGATAAAAAATCGGCCCAGATTCTGGAACGGAGAAATGAACTGAGAGAGCAGGTTGGCGAACTAAAAAAGCAACAACAGCAGATGGGGCTTATTATGTCCCTGATCTGGAATATCCGGATCATGTTGGAACAGAGAAGGCTTGACAGGGTAGAAGTGCAGGCAGATCTTTATAAGCTGCAAAAGGAAAGAGAACTGCTTCAGCAGGTTCCTGTTCAAACGGAAAAAACGGAAGATGTTCCACAAACATTTAAAGAAATGGTACGAAGCAGTATGCTTGCGGGTTTAAAAAATGAGGAAGCGGTGATCACCCAAGAATCGATGAAACGTATAGAAAAAGAGGTAGAAACGTTTATCCAGGACATACCAGAGGCGTTCTCCTTAAAAGAAGGGGCAAGTATGTTGCTGATGCCGGCTTGCCAGTCCTATTCAGAAACACTTGAAACGCTAAAAGAAAGAGCTGCAGAAGAGATCCTGCCCGAACAGCTGCAAAAAGTTCATCCAGAAGAACTGGCGGCACTTATTCAGGAGAACAGCCAAAAGAAGTTGATCGAAATTCTTGCATCGGAATATGCCAATGACCTGCCGTTTGAGCAATGCCGGTTAGAAGACCGAACGGCATTGGCTGAAATCAGCCCCCAGTTTGCATCCCGTTTCCGGGATGATCCCAGTCTTTCCGATGCGGACCTTTCCAAAACAGCTATGGAGCATACACAGGGCATGGAAATGGGCCAAACGCTGGATGACAAACTCCGTTAAACGTTCCGAATGATAAAAACGCCTGCCAGATCCGCCATACTGGAAATGGAGGTGTTTTTATTTGATGAGAAAAAGAAAAATCCTTAGTTTTCTGTTGGCATTTGTCCTGGCCTGCCATCCCGTTACATCTTTGGCAGAAGAACCTTACAGGCAGGAAAAGGAAAATATCCTGGCAGCGATAGCAGAAATGGAGGAGATATTAAAAACCTCTTATCAGCAGACCAGGAAACAAGCTTCCCAGTTGGCAGAACAGGGATATGACTACGAACTTACGATGGAGTCGATTGACATGAAGGATAAACCATGGACAAAGTTTCCTTACAGGGAATTTATCGCCGCTTACGCTTCCATCCGCGCTTATGCATCAAACGATCCATCCGTTCTGGGAGAGGGGATTAATGAAATCCAGTTTTTCCAGTATGATTATGAGGCTCAGGAGACAATAGAGTACATCCCAAAAGCATTACCCTGGTACGCAGACAATGGCGACGGTACATATAAAAGGGACGGGATCTACTTTATTATGGAACCCTGCATGGTTCCTGTTTATAAAGAGCAGGAAGACGGATCCTACATCCAAACGGGCGAGCGGATGGAATACCTGGAAAAGACCGTGACCCGCTATGCAGATGTAACCATTACAATGACAGGAATAGACCAGATCTATGAAGTATTCGGACTTTCCAGAGAAGATTTTAAAGAGGAAGAGGATGCAAGGCTTGCAAAAATCCGGAAAATCATGGGGGAGGCGGATCTATCCCAGTCCTTATTCTTATCCTTCCCAGAGAAAATAGGGGATACGGAACAATCAGTGATTGAGCATGCGATACAAATGACCGACAGCCCTGTCCGGCAGGCCTTCATTCTGACCGCAGCATCTATTATCGGAAGAGTCCCTTACGAATGGGGAGGTAAAGCCTCATTCCCCGGCTTTGACCCATCATGGTACACATTTGACAGCTCCGGCAGGCAAAAAGGGCTTGACTGTTCCGGTTATACCCAGTGGGTGATGCGGACTGCAGGCTACAAAGACTGGGCGCAGTTTGGATGGACCGGGGATTACCTAAGCCATAAAGAGCTGGAGCCGATCAACCGCACGGAACTGATGCCAGGGGACTTTGGGCTTTATTATCCGAATACAGACCAGGTCAATCATATTGGAATCTACCTTGGAAACGGATATTGGATCCATTGCAGCTCTTCCTCAAACACAGTCTCTATCAATAATAATATGAAATTTTCCGTATTCCGCAGGCTGAAGGGGATTGATCAATACCGATATCAGGATAGCACTAATATATTTGCTTCTGACCAGAACGTAGCTGGGATGGGGGAATATGGAGAAACGGATGAGAAATTTGCCCAGACTCTGCTGCTGGCTCAATCCGGTGGACTCCAGAGCCTGCAGGGAAACTATATGCCTGTGGATGATCCGGACTTAATGCTTATGGCAAAAATCGTCCAGTTAGAAAGCCACGGAGAGGGGTATAACGGATGGACTGCGGTAGCAGAGGTGATCAGGAACCGGATCCTCTCAGAAGACTTCCCAGACACAGTAAGGGAGGTCGTGTCAGCCCCCAGGCAGTTTGCTACTTGGGATCGTTCACAGTCCATGAGTGACTCGGAGGTGGATCCAGATATCTTAAAGGTATGCAAAGAAGTAATGGACGGAACCCTTTCATACCTGAACAATACGGAAGTAATCGGATTCCGTACAAAGCGGCCGGAACCCGAAGACCAGACATTTAATGGATGGGATCGGTTTATGACTCTGGGAAACCATACGTTTTACATTTTCCGCCGCGGGAAAGCTGCCACTGGATAGCATGACAGTGTGCAGATGAAAGTCGGCGTTTTCACCCTTGCGTATAAAGACGACCTGTGCCACACTAACAGTAGATATTGATATACTATCTATTACTGGAGGATATATATGAACGGATATCAGGAGACCGATCATCTTATTTATAACTGCAGGTACCATGTGATTTTCTGTCCGAAGTACCGTCGCCGGATTTTAAAGGACGGGCTCGATGTTTTTGTAAAGAACCTGTTTCTGGAAATTACAGAACGGTATCAGTTTGACATTCTGGAAATGGAAGTGATGCCGGACCATATCCATCTGCTCATTTCCTGCAATCCCCGTTACGGGATCATGAACTGCGTAAAGGTATTAAAGCGGTATTCCGTACAGCCCATGCATCAGTTTGACCCTACGTTAAAGCACCGTCTTCCTACGATCTGGACAAGAAGTGCATTTATTGCATCGGTTGGTTCCGTATCCCTGGATGTGGTGCAGGAATACATTAAATCCCAGAAGACGAGGTAACATTCCATTCTTCAGAAAGGAGACAGCCATGAAGCGGTCCTCAACGCCCAGCTTTGTTTTAACCTTAAAGCTGAACACTTCCAAAGAAGACGAGCGGATCCTTACAGACCGTTTCTTCTCCGGATGGAAAATCTACAATACCATAGTTCGACATGTCCGGAAAGTGCTCCGTTCCATGCGCCAGGATCCAAGCTATCGGGATGCCATGAACCGCTATCATAAGGATAGGAAGTCCAAGGCGATTAAGAAAGAACTGAGCGATATCCGAAACCAGTATGGACTCAGCGAATATGCGTTGCATAAATTCGTAAAGCTCCAACAGAAACGGTATGTTGCTGATATTGACAGTTTGACTGCCCAGAAAATCGCAACACATGTATGGCAGGCGGCAGAAGATATCCTGTTTGATTCCGGGAAACAGATCCATTTCCGGAAATGGAAGGACTTTGGTTCCCTGGAAGGAAAGAACAACCAATCCGGCATCCGGTTCCGTGATGGCCGGATGCATTGGAAGGGACTGGTGATCCAGCCAAAGTTGTCCAGGAAAGACCGCTATGCCAGAGAAGCCCTGCGGAACCGGGTAAAGTATTGCCGGATCTTCCGCAAAACGGTTGGCGGTCGCTATCAGTTTTATCTCCAGCTGGTTTTAGAAGGAACGCCGCCGGATAAACATCCGATGGGATCCGGCCGATGTGGGGTTGACATTGGTCCTTCTACCGCAGCGACCGTATCGGAAACCGATTGCTCTTTAAAGGTATTGGCTCCGGAAGCAGAATCTATCGAACGGGAGCAGAGAATCCTGCTTCGTAAGATGGACCGGTCCCGAAGGGTCATGAATCCGGACAACTATAACCCGGACGGAACCGTACGAAAAGATCCGAAACGCTGGAAGAAGTCCAATACTTATAAGGAGACGGAACGCCGGTATCAGAATCTGTGCCGGAAACGGGCAGATATTGTCAAGCAAAGCCATGAACGGGAAGCTAACCGGTTGATTGCCCAGGCAGACCAGTTCTATGTGGAGTCCATGAACTTCCAAGGACGGGCAAGACGGGCAAAGGAAACGAAGCGGGATGAATCCGGGCGCTGCAAGAGAAAAACCGGTTCGGTAAGAGTATTGGGAACCGGGCGCCTTCAAAATTCCTAACGATTCTGGAGCAGAAATTAAAGGTTCGTGGAGGATGCCTCCACTGGATTGATACTATAAGCTTCAAGGCCAGCCAGTATGACCATCATACCGATACCTGCCGGAAGAAGACCCTGTCAGAGCGTTGGGCTTCTATTGGAGATGATAAGATCCAGCGTGACCTCTACTCCGCATTCCTGCTAATGAACAGCAATGCAGACGGGACCTTTTCCGATAGAGACCGATGCATCCAAACCTATCCCGCATTTAAGGAAATGCATGACCAGCTGGTCGAAAAACTGAAAACCAGTAACCAACATCTTCCTGGATCCTTCGGGATGAAACGGACAGCGTAACAGATAAACCAATCCAAAGGGGTTCGACTGGATCCCTGCCGCGGTAAGACGGCTCGTCGGAGTGTATCTTGCGGCGAAACTCCCGGAAAGAACCGGCAGCTATAACAAACGGCACTTCGGTGACCTAAGTGATGCTGTTATGGTCTGGGAACCTGCCACTGAAAGTTATGACAGTGTGCAGAGCAATCAGACTGCACATGAGATATCCTATGAGATTGGCCGGATAGATGGAATAGCCGTAGTGTTAGAGCGCCTGTCCCAAACAATGCCAGATCAAAATGAGTTTAACAAAATAATGGAAGCCGTATATCAAAGGGAACCGGTTAAAAAAATACTGGACTATATGTATGACAATCCCCACATCCAGCATAAAACACTGGCAAATGCGATAGGCTTAAAACCCAGCTACTTAAGCCAGCTGCTTCGGACATTGGAAGAATACAGCTGTGTCGTGCGGTATGAAATTGACCGGAGAAGCTTTTTTGACCTAAGCCTGGGCGGCCAGACATTTATTAAAAAGAAACGCGCTGGTACGCAGTAAACAAAAGCCAACCATAGAGTCCATTTACTTGCCAGGGAATATACGCTCCGCAACCGATACCGTATATCGCTCTCAAAAAAAGAAGTGAAGGCACATCGAACGATATGTACTCCACTTCTTTTTTACGGATTCGTTGCGAATCATTACCTGCCGTACAGTTTAAATGCCAAATAATTAAACTTGTCATTAGCATATAAATTATAGTAAGGAACAAGGCGAGGGAAGAAAAAGACCACCATACTTATCATACGCCAAATATGATAGGCGAAATCAGCCAATGGAGAAAACGCGTCTTCCAGATACAGCTCAAGAACCATATCCTCCTTCAGCATCCTAATGTTCATGATCAGAACAGCTATGCAAATCACGGTTAAAATAAGATTGGACAACGCACCATACAAAAGGTATACCATACCGAGGCTGCAGATAACAGCGGAAAAAAGCAAAGCTGCTGCCGGAAGATAGACCGCCATTGATTCGGCAGTTCCCAACCATTTGGGAAATATGGTAAATGCCCAATAAATAAACTGCATAACTGAGTCCGCCATTTTCCCAGCCGGCATAAAGCTCATAACTGGGACAACACCAAATGCAGACAGAGTGCTGGCAATCAGAAAAACAGCGGTTGACAGGCATATTCCCCTGTCGTATATCGCTTCAAAATTCAAAAACACATGCTGCATCAGCCGGAATGGAGTAATGATTGCAGACAGGAGCAATTGTATATATAATTCAACCATAATAATAGATAAAATAAGTAAATTTTCTAAAAAGATAGAAATGCTGTCCCAGCTGTCTTTCAAAAAACGGAAAGGCAGAAGCAGAAATGTCCGGATTGGATGCTCTTTCCAGTTCTTGATCCGGCGCTGTTTTAAAGTGATCCAGTTAGGATCGTGCCCATAACGATGTTTCGGATGCGCTTTCTCTTTTTTCATACATATTTCGATCTGTCGTTTAATTTTTTCTTTCATAATTTTCCCCCAAAAAATGCTTTTGTTTTGTTTTAGTTTAAGCTTTTGTTTTCTTACATTCAGTATATCAGGGCTGGAATAAGGACGCAAGGAGCAAAGGACAAATTTAGTTGACACCTGAAATCAGCCATATTAAAAGCAAAGGAGAGTGATGAGTTTGAAGGTATCAATGATAACTGCCAGAGCAGGAACAGCAAAACACAATGACAGGACGTTTGATTACTTAAAAGAATCTCATATAGACCCATCCAGGGTGAAAGACAATATTTACATGAGCTACAAAAATCTTCCTTTTACAGAAGCAGAAAAAGCATATTATAAGGATCATTACAGCGGCTGGCTTAATACCCAGAATAAAAAATACAGGGAAAAAGGGAAGAGGGATAAAATACGAAGCACGGCAAAGCTCTTGTCGAGAAAAATGACAGCCCCGGAAGAGACGATTCTGCAGATCGGGAACCGGAAAGAATCACCCTCAAAAGAGGTGTTTGAAAGCTGTGTCCGAAAGTACATGGAATATCTTCAGGGTTTTAGTTCGAACTGCCATATACTGAATGTAGCGATCCATAATGACGAGGAAACCCCTCATGCGCATATCCGGTGCGTATGGGACTATACGGATGAAAACGGACATCTTCATATCGGGCAGGGGAGGGCATTGAAAGAATTAGGGATCCCTCTTCCTGATAACGAACTCCCGGAAAATGGCCGGTATAACAATCGAAAAATAACATTTCAAAAAGAAGCCCGGATGCATTGGCAGCAGATAGCAAAAGAGCATGGGATCGAAATTGAGACAGAACCAGACTACTCCAACAGGGAGCACCTGCATAAACAGGAATTGATCATCCGTGAACAGAAAAAAGAAATCCAGGAAAATGAAAAAACACTTGCCAAACAGGCTTTGGAGCTTACACAGAATCAGGAAGCACTTCGGATCCTTATGGAGATTCTCCGGGAAGCGGAAAAAGAAGTAGAAGAAAAAGGAGAAAAAAGCAAAGCGAGGAAACGTTTGGAACAGGCAGGACTTGCAGGATTCCTGACACCCGAAATAGTCCGGGATTTTCTGAAAGAACGGGGATAAGCAATTTTATCTTATATAAAATATTCCATAATAGATAAAACAATTGATGCAGGCTGCACAGGAGGAGAAAATCATGACATTTGAAGAGTGGACGAACCAGATAAAGGAAATTCCCATCGAAGATATCTGCGATCTGGCAGAAGTCCCTCATTCGGGAAGGGATATTCTTTGTCCAGAACATAATGACCGGCATTTCGGAAGCTGTAAAATCAACAGCAATAATCGGTATTACTGCTTTGCGTGCCACGCATCTGGAGATAGCATCCGTCTTATACAGACCAAACTTGGCATGTCATGGATCGAGGCAGCAAAATACATTGCAATGCACTTTAATATCCCTGATTTTAACGAATGCCAGAGTTATACACCGATGCCGCTTACGAAAAACCAAACGGAGCTTTTAGGCTTAAATCCAAGACAGGGAAGGGCTATCTGGGCTGCCGGGGCTTCGGGCACGAAACCGATCCGAGGTTTTTCAAAGCCCATTGGAGCGGAATATATAGTCGGAAGTTCACTTTCCGTATCATTAAACTCGCTGTACCGGGAAAACAGGGAGGGATTCTGGTATGTGATTACAGGAAAGCTGTCGGGCATCGTTCCGGTACTGATTGCGCTGTATGAGCTGGAAGCATGGAAATGGCCCGTATTTGCCCGGACGGATACACAGGACGTTTTGGAATGGGCACTGGGAGAATGCCAGAAAATATGCCTGGCTGCCAAAAGAGAAGGGGTACCCATTCCCAACTACCAATGGCCGGCTCAAAAGAAACATCAGGCGAAATATAAAATGATCCTATGAAAAGCTGCCGTAAAAAGCAGCTTTTTACGTTCAGCAAGCAACCGGCAGTCTGCTATTTCACCATAATATAAAAAGAATACAGCAGAAAGGAGAGGCGTAAGGCGACTGCCTGGCGCAAAAAGGAACCATGTCAAAAAAGAATATCAAAATCAAAGCAGGCCCACTAAATATAAGCGGAATAAAAATCGCAGGAGGGCTGATTATTGGACTCATCCTGGCAATCATATTTTTTGCTGTTCCGATCGTAAACAAAAAACGGGCTGCTATGGAAACAGAGAAGCAGGAAAACACCATTATTCCGTATGAACAGCGGGCATATTCTGTAACAGAAATACAGGGTGGAAATTACTACATTAAAGATGGGGATATCTGTTATCCGGTAGCGAAAGGGCTCCTCCATTCAACAGCTGCCAAGGATACCGCAATCGCTAAAATAGCGGATCCGGATAACCGGATGGTCATGTTTACCGCCGATGATGTGACAATCCCTACCATGTATAGCGATTCCTCCCTGATCTTTAAAGCACAGGATGGGGAAAGCATCCCACAGGAGTTTATCCTGGAACGTTTTTATGATAATGGATGGACCGTTGGAGCCAGGGGACTTACACAGATTGCAGGTGGGAATTTAAAAACAACCGTAACCACATCCTCCTTTTACCCGGGCAGTTCCATTTCACAAATACAGGCAACGGCAGGAAACGAACTGATCTTTGACAAAATTGATGGACTTCCTTTTGGAAAGGACATCCTTTCCAGTGTCGGGACTATTGATGGACTGGAACAGGGAAAAAACTATAAGCTGGATGCTTACATTGGGACAAATTATGTCGGGCTTGACGCTACGGCAGATACCCATGTCTATATCTCCATGGAACGCTATTCCCTGACTGAATACTCCATGGATCCAGCCGGTTATATGAAAATATCCTTCCCGCATGATCTGTGGAGCGGATATTACTACATAAACGGCCTTGGCATGTTCCGCTATATCAATCAGCCGAAAGCAATGGGTGAAAGCATTACGGACTTTAACACCCCGTATTTCATTGAAAAGGAGGATGGAACACAGGAGATCAATCCGGCAAACGGGTATGGAAGCAGCATGGAAAGTGACAGTGTGTGGAATTATTCCATCCCTATACAGACAAACAGCATGCTTGATGTAACCGTCAGCTTTGAAGGCAGCTTAGCCTCCGGCCGTCCCGAAGCAAAGCTGGTAGATCCGGATGGTACAGAGCATCCTCTGGAACTTATGACGGGAGAGTTGAATATTCTTTCTGAGAAGATTGAATTTCCCAAAGAAGGAAATTGGGATCTGCAGATCAGTAATATGAGCGGAAGAGTATTTGATGTCGCAGTTTCTTTTGGAACTCCAGTTACTGGCGAAATATCTGTTATAAAGGAAGATGATAAGCAGACAGAGATGACAGTAGAGCTTCCAGAAATCCAGGACGCTGAACTTACATTTACCTGGGAAAATACGGATTATGCCGGTAATTTCCTGGTAGTAAAACCGGATGGAAAAAGTTTTGGGAATTCTGAAACTCCGGATATGGTAAAAGAAGCAAATTATGGACGCGTCGTACTGCATCCCGGGTATCTGGAGGGTGGAACATACCAGATATATATCAATGGAAAGGCCCTTGGCACCATCGCATTTTCTTATGAAGAAATGGGAACGGCAGCTGAACCTCCGGCTGAAGGCGAAACGATGCCAGAAGAAACAACGGTAGAGACTAAAAAAGAAACAGACGGAGCAGAAGGCGATGCGTAGGCGACTGGAAATCTTCCTGTATCTATTAAGTATCCTGGTACTGGCCGCTACAGTATCTTATTATATGATCCCTTCCAGAACAATGCATGAAACAATATATGATGCAATAGAACCCTCTGGTTTGACAGCGACTGAAAGCACTGCGCATAAAACACAAGAACGCCTTTTGTACGATACAGAATATGGAAATCTGGCAAGGGGCGGTGATGCCTGTATAATGGCAAAAAGCTTCCTGGAAGGGATTTTTTCCGTCGGCTACCGGCGGGCAGCAGGAGATTATCGGCAATATGTGGCGGCATCCCGTGATGTTTGTTATGGCACGACCATTTTCCATATAGGGAAGGACTATGGTTATGACGCATTTATAGAAACGTGGGCTTGCGCCCTTGTGGAAGCGAGGGCAGAGCTGGAAGCCAGTTTTGAACCTTTATATGAAATAGAAGAGGGGTCAACCAAAACCGTGATAAACGGGGATCTGACAATCCTTGTACATACGGCAGAAACCTTAGATCCATTAACAGACTTCTGGGATTTGGAGGATGATATTCTGGCCGGAGGCAAAATAGAGATTCCATGCGGCATCCGCATGGTTCTGGATCAAAACAAAAATGAGTGGAAACTAGCAGGATTTCAGGACTGCTATATACTCCCAGATGGACAAAACGCCTGCCTTAAATGCAGGCGTTTTTATTTTAAAAACAGTTAATCATAATATAGATGCTTATAAAGCTTGCTGGAAATGAACGAAAGGAGAAAAATATTAAACGATGTACAGCGTTTACCCTATTCCCCAGCATAGGATTGACGCAAGGATTTGATTAAAAAGGAGAACACTATGAAGAAGAAATCATTATTAGTAGCTTTAGCAACCACAATTACTTTTGCCGTAATGCCAACTGCCCCTATGACGATAGGAGCGTACGCATCAGAAATAAGCGCAACTGATAATGATGCAGCTGCATCTGACAATCCGGATGAATCCAATGAAGGCGAAAACCAGGAGGACGATTTATCCGACGATTCTTCTACAGGCAATACCTCAGATTCTGATGATGCCGCCGAAGATCTTATAGGATCCGGCGAATCAAGTAATGAGGATGCCTCTGAACATCCAACGGATGATGAGGGTTCTACCTCGGACCATTCTGCCAATGCTGACACCGATCCTGACGGCCCTGACAAAAATGACAGCGATCAGGACACAGATACCACGGATGACTTAGATGGTCAAAACAGCCAGAGTGAAAACCAGACACAGGAAGATGACACTGAAACGGACGATGAACCGTTAACCGGTCATACAGACAGTCCTGCAGATGATGAGAAGGATAATTCCTTAAGCCAGGATAAGACACCTGATTCTGATAGTAATGCTCCGGCAGTTCCGGATGGTATTGAGGGTGGACATTCCACTGACGCTCCCCTTAACGACAGTAATTCCCTTAGCGAAAACGATCCAATGCATCCAGATCCTTCTATTGAAAGACAGGATGCTCCGTTAAAAGACTGTACCGTGATCGTGCAGGGTGGGGAAAAACAGTATGATGGAACACCGCTTGAGTCTGAAAACTATTTTGTAGGGCTTGCTGAAGGCCATACAGTTACATATGAAACTGTAGGAGGAAGCCGTACAGAGGTAGGAAGCCAGCAGGCCAGTGTGGATAACATCAGGATATATGATGCAGATGGAAACGATGTAACTTCAGAATATGCGATTACGGTGTTCCCCGGGAACATCACAATTGTAGCTAGTTCTGGAAGTACACATCAGGACTATTACAAACCACAGGGAAGTATTTCCGGCCAGGGATCCCCCGATCAGAATGACACACCAGAAATCCCGGATTTTTCAGATCCGGACGACGATGATGACGACGATTCCTTAGAGCCTGCCATCGTTAGCGCTGACGAGGAAGAGCATAAGGAAGAGCCGCAGACAGCCATTATCACAGCAAAAACAGAGCGCATAGCCGATGATGCTCTCGAAAATGAAAGTATGAACACATCTGAGCTGCCTCTGCCTAAGACCGGTGTCAGACGGATTTCCCAGTATATCTGCATAGCTGCAGGTATCTGCATTCTGTCCATAGCAGCATCCTTAAAAAAGGAGGAGCACTAATGCTTCAAACAAAATGCAACCATGATCTTCTTACCGCCCTTCTTGGAAAGGATGGCGTAAGGGCCAGGATCGCAGCTGCTCCCCCAAAGTTATATTTTTTGACAGGAAGTGTGGGAACGGCCCGTATTCTTGAACATCGGTTAGTGATTTTACTTGATAATGGCCGGTGGATCAGGACTTCTGAATTAGGACGGATGTATTGTTGGAATGGAAATATCATAATTTGTACTGCACACTCAACGTACGAATTACAGCCTGTATCGTAAGAGTCCAAATCTCCACGAATAAAACGTGCCCCAAACCAGCCCGCCAGTTAATCTGGCGGGTTTTTCTTTGCCATGAATTCTTTTGTTCAGAAAGGTTTGCTTACGCTGTAAATCTGCTATAATAATATCAGAAGAAAGGTGGTGCGTGATTTTATGATGCGGATGGAAAAAGAAGATACATACACAACATTATGGGGCCCGATCGCAGTAAACCTGGTTATTCCCTGGCTTAAAAAACAGGGGATTCCTTATGCGGTACTAAAAGGTGATTTAAACGAAATTCCCGACGGTGTTAAACAGTATTGGGAACATAACGGAAAAACCGGTATTTCGCACGCCGTATGCATTAAATCCAGATGCAATACGGATGATCTGATAGAACTCGCGCAGGATTTGTTCCAGAACAGGAACTGAAATTTATTTATAAAGATATCCTCCATATTGGCAGAGGATATCTTTTTTTGCGTAAAGGAGGTGCGCGTAGTATGAATCCCTATCTTAAATATATGGATCGAAAGACCCTTTCACAGGAATTGCAAGATGCCGTCTGGAACAATCCTGAATCGGCTCTGGGCATCAATTTCGGGCATACCAAAGATCTGCATGTGGGAAAGAGTGATTCAGAGCTTGTACTCCAGATGTGCGATGCAGGAAAGTCAGCCGCCAGCTGCTTTATAGATCAGAATATTATGGTAGAAAGCCTATCCCACGCAATTTTATATTGTGCGGATAAGATTGCGGACTGGGTGCAAACGGACCGGAAAGAATTTAAAAACCCAGCAGATTACCGAAAATTCATTTTCAGCTTGAATATTGATGGTGACCCGATCGGATACGGATTTAAACAGGATCTGAAAAAATATGAAACTCCCTGCATCCGCGTAGTTCTGGAACGGGACATGTCAGACATTGCTCCCTACGGTTTTCTTCTTACTACAGCTTATGCGGACATCACTGATCCGGAGGCAAAGGCAACAGGGATCCAGTTTACAAAAGAGCAGGTAAAAGAAGAAAACCTGATTGATTTTCGCTCCTGTGAACAGGAAACAGCCTTTTACCTGTCTGGAGATTATCCGGGGCTTCGGATTGCTGTTACAAAAGACAGGATGGGGTGCAACCAGCTGACTTTTAAGAAGAACCTTCCTGAAAGACAACTGACAGCCCATTTAAACCAAGGAAGGGTAGCGGCCTTTGTCAGGGAGGGGTTTACAAACCAGAAAATCAGCTCATCTGAACTTCCAAAAGAGATGCAGGACGCCCTGTATCAGGCAAAGAGGATCCTTCATGAAATAGCTCCATATGGGAAAAGCCTGTCACTGGGTTCCAGCCAAAGGGAAGAGCCTCAAACTGTCGAACGAGTACAAAATGAATGGGAACGCTGATTTTGTTTTACATCCATTTTTCCATAATTCTATTGTATAGCGGATGTTTAAAAAAAATATGGAGGTTATGTATAAATGGACGAAAAAATAAGAGCGATTCTGTTCAAAAACGGCCGTATGTTTCTGAAAATACACATACGTGAAGCACCATGGGTCTTGGTTCGGGAATACGCAGCTGAAACAAACAAAATAACAGAAAAAGCAGCATTGTTTTATGAAGAATGTTTAAATTACAAATTTCGAATTGAAAGCGAATCAAACGTAGCGCCGGTTTTAAAAGATATGAGGCAGAGGATCGATAATGCCTGCTCCTCACATATCTGGGAGTGTGACGATATCTTTGATACGCATTTCGTCGAAGAAGCTCGGAAAACCACAGCCGGCTATTATGCAGGGCACGGTATTTGGAGGGCACAGGATTTAGGCAAGAAAAGGAGTCCGGTATTCAGCCAGTCCCTTGAAACAGCTCTAAAGGAAATAGAAGCAGAGGCAGAAATGCTTTGTTCCCAGTGGAGCCAGGAATTAAAAGCTTCCGGATATCAGAAAATGGATTCCTGTATCGACTCTGTAGTATTTCCCGGATACGTTGTTTCAAGAAAGGGGAATTGCGTATACTTAGCCGAAGCAGCCTGCCGCCATGAACATGCAAGGCTTTGGATCAACCTGCAAAGAGGAAGATTCTACGAATTTTCAGATGCACCCTATGGCCTGCATTATATTCTCTCAGATGGGATGAATGCCCATACAACGCCTGAAATGAAGGAATACATATGGAACCATGTCGCATTCCAAGCTTCAGGAATTGAAAAACAATGCTTTTTCACCGAATAAACCAGAACAGAAAACGCTAAAGGAGGACGATCATATGACAAGATCTACATTAATGGTAATGAAGCGCAACGGCAGCCTGGTTCCGTATGATGGGGCAAAGATTGAGGCCGCAGTAAGCAAAGACTTCCAGGCAACGAAAATCCCTCTGCCGCAGCGGTATGATTTTAACCGGCTTATGATGAATATCGCAGCGGACATGGAGCAGAAAATCAAAGAAAATACTGTCGGGATCGAGGATATTCAGGATTCTGTAGAAAAGGTGCTTTCTGAGTCAGGCTATTATGCTGTGGCGAAAGCGTATATTATTTACCGGATCCAGCATCAGAATATCCGGGAGGTGGCAAGCAGCATCATCGACTATTCCAATCTGGTAAACGGATATCTGAACCGGTTAGATTGGAGGGTCAAGGAAAATTCCACTGTTTCCTATACATTAGGCGGCCTGATCCTGTCCAATTCAGGCGCAGTGACTGCTAATTACTGGCTGAATAATATCTATGATAATGAAATTGCAGATGCACATAAAAACTGCCTGATGCATATCCATGACCTTTCTATGCTGAGTGCCTATTGTGCAGGATGGAGCTTAAGACAACTTTTAAAAGAGGGAATCCGTGGTGTGGCAGGACGTATTTCTTCCAAACCGGCTGCCCATTTATCAACGCTTTGCAACCAGATGGTAAATTTTATCGGCATCATGCAGAACGAATGGGCAGGTGCCCAAGCATTTTCAAGCTTCGATACGTATCTGGCCCCGTTTGTAAAAGTTGACCATCTTTCCCTGGCTGACGTAAAACAGGCAATCCAGTCGTTCGTATTTGGTGTAAATACGCCCAGCAGATGGGGAACCCAGGCTCCTTTTTCTAATATTACACTGGATTGGAAGGTTCCGGAAGATTTGAAAAACCTGCCGGCAATTGTAGGCGGAAAAGAAATGGATTTCACTTACGGAGACTGCCAGGAAGAAATGGACATGATCAACAAGGCGTTTTTAATCGTAATGAACGAAGGCGATGCGAACGGAAGAGGATTCCAGTATCCAATCCCAACCTATTCCATTACAGGTGATTATGACTGGTCCGATACGGAGAACAACCGTTTACTGTTTGAAATGACCTCTCGGTATGGTACCCCGTATTTCTCCAACTATGTAAACAGCGATATGTCCCCCAGTGACATCCGCAGCATGTGCTGCCGCCTGCGTCTGGACTTAAGGGAGCTGCGCCGAAAAAACGGAGGATTTTTCGGTTCCGGAGAAAACACAGGATCCGTAGGCGTTGTGACCCTAAACCTGCCCCGGATTGCTTATGAATCGGGAAACGAGGTGGAATTCTGGAAAAAGCTTGACCATATGATGGATGTGGCAGCCCGCTCATTGAAGATCAAACGGAAGGTAGTAACAGAGCTTCTGAATAAGGGGCTTTATCCATACACAAAGGCATATTTAGGATCGTTTGACAACCATTTTTCCACGATTGGTATTGTTGGCGGAAATGAGATGTGCTTAAATGCTAAATGGCTGGGCAAAGACCTTACACATAAGGAAAGCCAGGCCTTCGTTGAGCAAATGTTGAATCATATGCGTGACCGCCTGGCAGATTATCAGGAAATGTACGCACCGGATCTTTATAACCTGGAAGCAACACCAGCCGAGAGCACTTCGTATCGGTTTGCACGCCACGATAAAGAGACCTATCCAGATATAATCACTGCAAACGAAAACGGAACCCCATATTATACCAACAGCACAAATCTTCCGGTAGGATGCACGGATGATATATTCGATGCGCTGGATATACAGGATCGGCTGCAGCCACTGTATACATCAGGAACGGTATTCCACGCCTTTCTGGGAGAAAAGCTTCCCACATGGAAGTCTGCAGCTGCACTGGTACGTACAATCTGCGATAACTATAAGCTTCCTTATATTACAATCTCTCCGACGTATTCTATATGCCCGGAACATGGCTACCTTTCAGGAGAGCATTTTATCTGCCCTTACTGTGGAAAAGAGTCAGAAGTATACAGCCGCATTACCGGTTATTACCGTCCGGTGAAAAACTGGAATGACGGCAAATACCAGGAATTTAAGGACAGAAAAACATATTGTGCAGAAGAAAAGCGCTGCCAAACAAAAAAAACGGAAAGGAAAGAAAAGGCAAAGGATCCGGAAAAGGAAATGAAACCCACAAGACGGCTTTTATTTGTAACTCCAACTTGCCCAAACTGCAAAATGGCAGAAGCTTTCTTAGACAAAGCCGGTATTTCTTATGAGACTATCGATGCTACAAAGGATCCCGAACTTGCACAGAAGTATAAAATCCTGCAGGCTCCTACATTGGTAGACAGCGGTTCCAAAATCGTTGGCCCAGGAGCCATCCGAGCATATGTATCTGGCAGATCAAATTAAGCAAATATACTGCACCTATCCCAAAAGACAGACGGTCTATCCCGCCTGTCTTTTTTTTGTGGGCTTGATGCTTTAAAAGGGCCTGCGGCCGGAAATGTCCTGTTCTGGAACGTTCAGGTATTTTACAGATTCGCCATATTAGTAACAGGCAGAATGATCTGTCGGCAAAATAAAAATCGCAGGAGGAAAACAATGCGCAGCAGGAAAACAAAAACGGTTGTAATACCAATCACAATTCTGATCCTAATGTGTCTGCTTTTAGGAGTGTTATTCTACAACGAGCACCGAAAGCTCAATGCAAGTACCGTCCAGTCAAACAATTATCGGGATACACTGCAGTCCAATACTCTGGAAGTATACGTAGCAAGCCAGGATATTAAAGCAGGAGACCGTCTGTTTACAGAGGATATGATCCCATCCGCAGAAGAAGAGCTTTTAAACGCACCGGATGAACACACAGCAGGAGCTATTTTAAACAGGGAAGTGGAGGCAAATGTATATAAAGAGGAGATTTACACATCCCTTCCGGAAGAAATGTACATTACTTCCAACATGCTGGGAGGCGTTGCCCTGGTAGATATCAAAGCAGAGCAGCCTATCATGGCAAATATGACAAAGCCATTGGAGCTGGCCCAGGATACAAGGGAGTATGAAATCTCAAGTGCTGCGCTGATGGTAGATCAGAAAAGCAACGATGTAGTGGATGTCCGGATTACCTTTCCAAACGGAGAAGATTATCTGCTCCTTGCCAAAAAGACAATCCGCAATTTAAGTCTTTATAACAGCACCTTCTGGACATATATGAATGAGGATGAAATCATGCGCTTTACAAGTGCCATGATTGACGCTTATCAGACAACCGGCACACGAATTTATACAGTGCGCTATGCTGCCGATACCCTTCAGGAAACAGCTGTGCCAAATTATCCCGTCCGTGCAGAAACCTTGGATTTAATGCGTACGGACCCAAATATGTATGCAAGGGCAGAAGAAACATTGAATGCAGCAGCCCGGTTATCTCTGGAAGCAAGGCTTGGACAGCTGACATCTGAACAGCTGAATGCAGTGAACCAGGGATTCGGCCTTACGGATACAGCAAAAAGTTCCGTGCTGCAGGAGCAGATTGATAATCACGCCGCGGAAATTGCAAACTTAATGGAAGAACAGAATGAAACAGAGACAGCCAGCGGAACGGAAGAGACGGCTGAGGCATCCGAAACGGAAGAGACAGGAGGAAGTACAGAATGAGAATACATAGATCCAAGACCAGTCTGGCACCAGCAAAGGCAAAAGAAGATCCAAAACGGATTGTGTTTTATGGAAAGGAATACGGGCTGCTGCCATACCATGTGGCAGCCCTTCTTAAAAAAGAAGCCCCGGAAAAAGAGATTCTGCTGATTGATAATTCAAGCATGCAGGATTTATACCGGCCACTGCCAGGAACAGAAGATATTAAGTCGGCAGAAAACGGCTATGTCCTTTCTAGGCGCCTCTATGATGAATCATTCTGTAAAAATTTCGATTATACAATTGCGTACCTGGGAACGTATTATAGCGAGGAATACCTTCTTAATGCAGACCATATATGCCTGTGTCTGGGATACTTCCCATGGGAGCAGGATTTCCTGAACGAAAAATCAGTTATCCATCATACAGAAGGCCAAACCGTAATCGGCATTTTTCTGGATAAAGTGTCTGGGAAAATATCAGAAAAAAATATCTTAAAAAATACACCGCTCCAAAAAGGAGACCATATCTATGTTAGCGAACTGGATCCTGCTGATAAAGCCTGCTATTTAGCTTATGCATACAACGGATCTCAGGAACTTTCCAAAATGGGAAACCGATGGAAGGAATTGATTGTTGGCCTTTGCTCCGATATCACTGGCAAACCGCTGGCCGATTTCAAAAAGGCTGCTAAAGAAGGAGGAAAATGATGATTATTACCGTACAAGGAACGTTAAATGGGAATAACAGCAGTGCCCGGCTTTTATCCGCTCTCTCTTTTTACGGAATCGCCGTACACAGGAAACGTACGCTGATTCTACAGTTTGTTGACCGCACAGAGGAATGTGCGGAAAATTGCCTGATCGGGCGTTCCCTTCGGAACGAAAGCCTGATCCAGGATATTTTTCTTCCAGATATTTCAGTCGGAATGGATGCTCTTTGTATCCATACCAATGGCGTGTATTCTCCGGAAGTATTCTGGGAATGTACCAGACATCTCGTTGATTCAAAAGCAAAGAATATGTACGATTTAGCAACTGTGTCCAGGCGTGACTCTTTTACAAAAGAGTTTGCCACAAAGGAAAAAAGAACACTGGCAGAAAATGAGGGAGAAGGATTTCTTTCTGCGATCCTTCAGGGAGCGGGTAAAACGTATGAACTGGTATTGTGCCTCCTTCCGTCCGAGGATGCTGCATTCTGTAAAGCATTTGATGCCTATTCAGACGTAAACCTGATCTGTATTCGTCAGGGCCGGGCAGAAGACCATACCAGAATTGGCAAACGGAATTTGTATGTTGTGACGGATTATTCAAAAGGTTCCATGTACCACAGCAAAACACTGGCAAAAGCATATAAGGTAAAGACGGTCTACGGGTTAATGCATGATGTTGGTTTTCTGGATGCCTGTGAAGACGGGACTTTGCTCGATTTTATGCGGAAAAATATTGAATGCATGGAAAGGGATATCCATTTTCCTCTGATCCATAATATAGCTCTGCTTTATAACGCGGTTAACGGAAAAGAAGAAGACTTCCCACAGCTTCCAGCTAAATTTCTGTATGATCCGGATGAAATGGCACCGCCAATGGAATTTATACCAATCCAGGAGATCCCCATGATGGAAATAACCGAAACGGGCTTTTTCAGAAAAAAGCGGAAGGAAAAGCTGATCCTTACAAATGATTCCCCACAAGTACCTGAAGCAGACGTACTTGAAATCCAGGAAGATCATCAGGAAGATAATCCGGATAAGGATGATATCTTCGAATCACCCGGACAGCATGAATTAATTATGGACAGTCCGAGTAAAGATGATTCTGGCCCGAAAAAAAAGAAGCATTTCTTTGGGCGGAAAAAGAAAGATAAGCCTCAGGAAGAAAGCAATCAAAAGTAGGAAAGGAGAGGCAGGCAATGAAAATACTGAATTATTTGCTCCTGGTGGGTGTATTTTGTCTGATTGGATTCGTCTTGTATCTGTACTTAAGAGATTCTGATACCGATCGGCGCAAACGTTCGGCTCTATCCTTTGAAATGGAAAAACCCACCATTGAACAGCTTGTGGATATCACTGCCCAGATATTAAACGGATTCCTGCGAAAAAATTTCACCAACCAGAACCTGACAAAACAGGAGCTGGATAACAAAAATGCTGCTAAGGCAAGATTAAGACAGGCTCTAAAGGATGCGGCATACGGTGACAGGGAAGCAAAAACCACGATAAAGGAATATATCAAATCCATTATCACTACAAACCCTTCACTCCCGATCAATGAAAATACAATCTGTGAGTTCATCCCATTTGACAGCCCGCAAAACCTGACAGCCCAGGATAAATTTCTGATGATCATCCAGTCTTACCTGAATTTATATGGAGATGAAGCAGTCAGCCGCCTTTTTGCAGATCTGGAATTGGATCACCACAACGAGATCAATTCGGATGATGTAGAACACATGTTTGAAACCCTTTCAAATCCGGAGGCATGCAGAAAACTCGGCATTACGCCTCATATGTTGGACTGGGGATATGAGGAGCAGCTAGAGTTTATAACTCAAAGGGTATTTGAATCGTACAAAGGATTTGGGGTTGCCGATGTGTTCCTGGAAGCGAATATTGATGAAATTGATGCAGGCGTATCCGGCATCCCCTCAGGATCCTTCGTGTTAAACAATAAATTTGTCCATAAAATACAATACTCCTATGATTCGCTCTGGATTATGGTACATGGCCGGAACATCCATTTATCCTGTTTATCCTTCGGTTCCCAGGAAAACCTGGAACGTGTCTGCCACAATATTTACAAGTACCATGCGACAAAGGTATTTTCGAGGGAAAAGGGATATGTTGTTTCATCCATGAAAAACGGATCCCGTGTTGTGGTAACAAGGCCGCCGTTTTCAGATAAGTATGCATTTTATGTCAGGAAATTCGATTCAGCGCCATCCATTGCCCCTGAAAGCCTGATTACCGGACCAGGATGTGAAATTCCTCTAACACTGTTTAAATGGTTCGTAAAGGGGCAGAGGAACATCGCGATTACAGGACAGCAGGGTACCGGTAAGACTACCATGTTAAAGGCAGCGATTGCCTGGATTGAAAACCTGAATATAAGAACCCAGGAATTAGCGTTTGAGCTAAACCTGGCATTCAGCTATCCGGATAAAAATATTTCGTCCTTTCAGGAAACAGATTCTGTCTCGGCTCAGGAGGGACTGAATCTGCAGAAGAAAACAAATGGTTCTGTAAATATAGTCGGAGAGGTTTCAGATGCCAAGCAGGCGTCCCATATTATCCAGACAGCCAATGTAGCGTCCCTGTTTGCAATGTTTACGCATCATGCAAAAACGACGCGAGCTCTGGTAGATATGTTCGCCTTGAACCTTTTACAGATCGGCCTGTATAAGGAAAAAAGAGATGCGGTTGAAATTTCTGCCCGGACTCTGAATGTGGACATTCACTTGGAAAACGAGAAAGGGTACAGGCATATTGACCGGATCAGTGAAGTAATCCCTATAGAAGACCGGGAATATCCATCCGAAACCATTCAAAAACAGTATGAAAAAGAAAACGGCAGGCCAATGCCGTACAATGAAGACCTTGCTCTGCTCGACCAGAGGGAATATTACAGGCGCCAGACAGACCGGAACCTGTTTCATGTAAATGAGCTCTGCCGTTGGAATAGAGACCACTTTGAGCTGATTCACATGCCGTCTGACAATATGATCCAGGAAATCCGTTCCAGGATCCAGAACCAGGCTGAGGAGGAATTATTTTTGCAGGATATGGAACGGATCCAGGCAATTGACCGAGAAATGAGAAAGCAGTTCTCTCTGGAAACGTAAGGGTGTCCCAATAGAAAGGAGGGAGCGGGGTTCGGCATTATACTGTAGAACCTTGCAAATAAAAGAGTGACTGGCATCATCGTCGTATATTTTATCATCGTCATTGTATCAATCGTAGCATTTACGATTCTGATACGCAAAGAAAAACGGGAACGTACAAAACTGCGATTTGCAACAGGGCCAAAGAAGAACCGCCTGTACCGCCTGCAGACTGTCTTTTTAAATATACCTTATCTACGCAGGATTTATCAGAAAGCGTTAGTGCGGGCAAGGGTTTTATACCCATCAGACAGTGCCACCGTTGGGTATGAGGTTACAAAATTAATGGGAAAGTCCATTATCTGGTCCCTGATTGTGTTTTTTGTGATGTTTCTGATGGCAAAGGGTGACATCTTTTATATTTTATCTGGACTGTTTATTGCAGCGATATTATTTAAAAACGCCTTAAATAAACGGTTTGAAAAGGCAGAACACACGCTGCTTGTACAGTTTTCCGAGGTCATTTCTTCCCTAATCAGTACATATAGAGAAAGCCACGGGCATCTTGATGATGCAATTTATGGGATGCTGGATGACCTGCCACAACTGGTGTCGCTTCATCTGTCTAATATTTACGATATCATTGTGTCTCCCAATCCTGAAGAAAAAGCGGAACAGTATACGGATTACGCCCCCAACCGCTATCTGTTAAGTTTTATCTCTCTGGCAGTCCCTGTAAAAGTGTATGGAGACAAAACGCTGGCGGACGGAAACACTGCTTTTTTAAAAGGCCTGATGAATTTAAAGAAAAGCTTAAATGAGGAAATCTTAAAAAGGGAGAACATTGACTTTGCGTTTTCTTCTCTTACAGCTATTTCTGTTGCCGCCGTATTTGCAATGAAACCATTAGAATGGTTCTTTTTAACATTCATGCCTCAAACAGAACCTTTTTTTAAAGGAACCTTTGGAATTGCGTCTATGACCGTGGTTTTCCTTGTGTCATATCTTTGCTACAGCATGATCCTGTCATTAAAAACCAACCGGCAGAATGAAATCATCGATACAAATCTGTGGTCAAAGCTGGCAGCGGTGCCGGCAGTCAGCCGTATTTTAAATCAACAGGTGAACCGTCATTACACCGTATGTATGCGTAAGGAACAGCAAATGCGTGCAGTCGGAGATCAAACCGGCGTGAAAGCATTCCTGGTAAAAAGCGCAGCCTGTGCAGCTGCAGCGTTTTTAGTCTCCAATGTATTATTTTTATATTCAAACATGCGTTCTGCTGAAAACGCATTAAATCGGCCAAGCGACCATTTAGAAACCGTGATTGTTCCATCCGAAGAGTATATAAAAGAGATGCAGGATGTATCAATCCGGCTTGCCAGCCTTCATAAAGATGATAAAGCGCTGGATCATGCCAGCCTTGCACAGGAGGTACGGGATGGATCTATGCTGTTAAGAGCAGATGACCATGTGCTCCCAGTTACAAAATCAATCGAAGAACAGGTCGAAAAATACCAGTCGGTCTATTTTAAATGGTATTACGAGCTTATCGCATCCGCTCTGGCAGCCCTTGCATTCTTTATACCGGGGGCGTTCCTTTCTTTCCAAAACAAGCAAATCCAGATCATAAAAGAAGACGAGGTCAATGGCTTCAATCTGCTTGCATTGATTTTTATGGATATGGACGGAACCCAGGTATCAACTGTGCTGGAATGGATGGAACGATTTTCCTATAGTTATAAAACTGCAATTTCAGAATGTATTGTAAACCTTGAAATGGGAGAACAGCGCGCTCTTCAAAAGTTATATGAATACGACACCATGTTTGAGTTCCGAAAGTTTGTAAAAGCATTGATGACAGTGGATGATATAGGATTCGCAAATGCCTTTACGGACATTCAGATCCAGCAGGATTACTATAATGAAAAGCGGAAACTGGATAATCAGAAGTTGATTAAACAAAAATCTGCAACTGCATCACGGATCGCCTTCGCCCCAGTGTATATGGTCATGCTGCTTTATATCATCATCCCAATGCTTCTGTTTGCGGCTACGATTTTCAGACAGGTATCATCCGTTATGCCATGACAAACAGTACAACATGCAGAAAAAATAAGCAGCATACCCAATCCGCCATATTAACAGCAGTGGGTAAATTTACCCTGAATAACCCAAAAGGAGGAACATCATAATGGATGAACATGGAGGCAAAGCGATTTACATTGTAGCAAGCATTGGTATTGCCCTTCTTCTTATCGGCTTGGTAATTGGGGGTGTCATGATGACGAGAAAGACAATCTCTTCCGGGTATTCCCAGGCATCCAAATTAGTAGGCCAGATGCAGGAAAGCACCTATACCCAGTATGACGGAGAAACGTTAAAGGGTGACCAGGTGCTGGCAATCATGAAACAGTTCCAGGATGATACCATTGCCATTCAGGTAGAAATCAATGGGCAGGCAGAAGAGTATATTTATGCGGATGCCAACTTTACCGGAGATGACGGGACCTGTACCATTCCAGAAAATGCAGACCGGATGACTGCCGGCGAATTTGCGGATGCCATGAAGGATGCAAGAGACAAAACAAGCAGCAAATACATAGCCCCGACAGGGGACTTCACATGCACTGTCTGCCGTAATCCAGATACACAGGCTATTACCGGACTAAAATTTGTGCTGCAGGATTAGCTAAAAGCCCCGGCTGGCCATTGGATCAGCCGGGATTTTTAACATAAGGAGAAAATGATTATGGATGAACATATTACGGGAAGCTGGACGCTGGCATTGGATGTCACAATCTTTGCCTTGGCACTCCTTGGAACCCTCCTCTATTTTGGAGCGTCAAAAAGATATCTTGACGCAAGTGTGCAGGCATCAAATACGGGAACTGTCGGAGTTACCCGTGGAATTGGCGAGTATGACGGGAAATTAGAGGTATACACAATTGACGGGATGAATACTGCATATTGCCTGGCAGACAATGGGGAATATGTTACCTGCGAAGGAGTCTATCAGGAATTGTTAAGACTGCCCTATACAATAGAAACGATCCGGATCGATGGATCCGTTTACACAAACGGGGCAGAGGAAGAAAGTGGTGCCGTTATGGAAAAGGATTTATCCTGGTGCCTGGAAAACGGGATGGAAGAAACGGTTTACAGTTGGATCGGTTCCGGGGAATTGTATAAAAAAGAATACGGTCTTGATTCATTTGGATACCCGATATCCATTCATTATGAAACCTATACAGCCAGCTGAGAGGAGTGCTTTATGGAAGACATCATTGGAAAGACCACATCTTATATCCTGCTTATATTCGGATTCTTTTTTCTGGTCCCGTTATTTTTAGCAGTAAACCTAGAGTATACCACCAGAAATTACATAAGCAGCACCGTGAATACGTTTACGGAAACAGCCCGTACAAGCGGAATACTCCGCAAAGAAGATTACTCAAACATGGTAGACCGGCTTAACTCGACTGGCAACTCATTTGCCATCCACCTGGAGCACAAGGCTAAGGTAGCTGTCCCAAACGAGGCAACTGAAGGATACCAGATATCCTACCTTCCATACAGCCTGCAGGATGTTTACGCAGAATGGGAAGGGGTAGGAAAGGACATGATACCGAACACAGAGGACGATACAGAGGGGAAGGACTATCAAATGAAGGACGGGGATTATCTGACCATATCGGTAGTTTCAAATGAATCCACACTTGCAGGGCGTTTTCTGGGTATCCTCTCCGGGCATCCGGAAGGAATGAAGGTATCCGCTTCTGCAGGTGGAATTGTTGGGAAAACAGCCCGGTAATATCAGCAGAATCGAGGAACAATAATTCGATGAATCAAGCACAAATCACAGTACAGGCAGAGGGACTTTTAAAAGAGTCCGGATACCGATTTGGCGAGGATTCCTACGTCAATATCATGGACTTTATCCACAGATTTGATTTTGTGGCTGGCAATGCCTGTTTAGAGGATAACGCAGATGGGTTTCTTGCTGTTTATATAGGAAATAAGGTAATAGGTGTCAATGTAAACCTCACATTAGCTCAGAAGCGTTTAATAATAGCCCATGAATTTGCATACTTCGTTCTCTATGCAAACTGTAAAGAAACCTATTTGCATTGGAACAAAAGAAGCGTGGTGAACCGTAAAGAGAAACTGGCAGGCTTCTTTGCAAGGGAGCTTTAATGCCCAGGGAGCTATTTCTCCGCCTGTACAGGCAGCTGCAGGAAAAAGACTTAAATGAAACGATGGTCTGCCTGTAGCTGGCATCCGCATTTAAAGTTCCTTCTGACAGCGTTTTAGACCGCATTAGAGAAGTGTGCGGTGTTTCATACATCTAAAAAAATAGTCTGGTTGTGAACTACCCATCATCTAAAGCTAATGGGATTGCGACCGCATTATTTCAAAACCGAAAATGAGGTGAGCACGTTTGTTTATACATAAATTTTTTAATCTGTTTATTATTTACTGCATGATGCTGATATGCCCTCTGTTTTTGTTTACTTTTTTTAATAATGAACTGGGAAGGCTTGATCGGGAAAATACACAGAAAATGGATGCTGCTGTTTACAGTGCCATGCAAGAAACAGAAGTAGAAAACGGGAAAGCATTTGGAACCGAACATCAGAGGACCATCGTATTAAACAGCTTTTACGGGGCGCTGGCATCTGCCTTTGGAGATACGAACAGTAGTGCCAGCCTTTTAAGGCCGGCGTCCGCTGTTCCCTGCGTCATACTTGCAGATACGGATGGTGTTTATGCATGCTACGGAAAAGAATATTTATCATGGAATGGAGACCGTGAAACATACCGTGTTACGCCCATCACTACCTATTCCGCCGTATACCAGTCTGGAAACCATCGGTATGGTGTAACATTTTTTATGGACGGCACCTTATCCGTACAGGAAAACGGGCTGACCCTGGCAGAAGGATCCCGGGAATCGGTACAACGTTTATTGCAAAGACTGTCAGAATCGGGTGTTCCGGGTATGAAAGATTCCCTCAGAGCTCTTTGTTTTTTAGAAACCGAAGAGCAATACGCTATGGAAAAGAATGCTGTAATCAAAAATACAATCCTGCGGACGGCCACGTACTACCTAAATGAGGAACGGTTTAATCCGTCCGGCGCTTATTATCAGATTAACCAGTTAGATAGCCAGGCCTTGGTAGCACCTATGCTCTTGTCATTTTTCCAAAACAGCCAGTTAAGAATTTGGGATAACCTGTCTGGCAAGTGCATTATGAGCGGGGCATTTCTTGGACGCCCTCTATATTATTTTATCAGTGAAGAACATTCGGGTATAAAAATATACCATTCAAACCCAGTTTGCGAAGCGCTTGATACGGACGATACAAACCGAAGGTATTTGCTGGAAGAGGCTGCCAATGCCGGCGCTTACCCATGCAGCGAATGCATCAGATAAGCTGATTTTCGGATTCGCCATAATATAAACAGACCGGTTACCGGCTATAGAACAACTGCATAACAGCAGCGAATTAAAACAGGAGGAAACATATGTTAAAAGGTAAAGTTGAATGGTTCAGTGCAAAGAAAGGGTATGGTTTTATTACCGACGAAACTGGAGAAAGCGTATTCTGCCATTACAGTGCCATTCAGGCAGATGGTTTTAAAACACTGGAAAAAGGGCAGGAAGTAACGTTTGAACTGTCTGAAGATGGTAACGGGCGGAAATTAGCTGCCTGTGTCACTCCGGTCTAATCTTTTATTCAAATGTGCTATATCCCCCTAGCTTTAGCTATAGGGAGTGTCAAGATCTCACGTAACAGAATGAAAGCCGTTGCTCCTTTGGACAGCGGCTTTTGTCCTTAAAACAGTATTGCCACGGGCAAATTCAAAAGGAGGAAACGATGTCCGACCTAAAAAAAACAGCAAAACGCATCAAAATTCTGATGATTTCAATTTTTATGCTGGCTGCCGTATTCTTTCTATGCCATTACACACTGGTAAACGATGCATTTCATGGGAACGCTGGTCCTCCGGGACACATTGTATTTAATATCGAAGAAACAGAATCCGATTCTCTGACGGAGGAAGAAATCGCATTCCGTAAAAGGGTAACAGGAATGGATGAGGACGCAAACGGAATCACTATTATCAATGTCGCTTTCCGGCATATGACTCTGCTTCCTTTTGCATTGGGAGGCCTGGTAATTAAGCATACGTTTAAACCATTCTTGATAACTCTTTTACTCTTTGGATTTTCAATCCTGATGTACAAGGCACATAAAGCGTTATATCACCAGGACCGGGTTGGAGAAGAAGCAGGATCAGCCGAATGGTATAAGAATTTTAAAGAATACGATGCCCAATTCGTGGATCCTTATACAAAAGAAGATCAGGCCGCAGGCATACCGGACAATAATTTTCTGATTGCAGATGGATTAAAGCTATCCATGAATACCAGAAAAACGCAACGAAATTTGAATGTTCTGGTAGTAGGAGGATCCGGTGCTGGAAAAACATTCCGGCTGTTAAAACCGAATCTTGCCCAGATGAACAGCTCCTACGTCATAACAGACCCCTCCGGTGAAATCTTTCAGGTCATGGGAATCCCCTTGATGGAAGAGGGATACAATGTAAAGCTGTTCTCCATTTCCGATATGAAGCATTCCTGTTCCTATAATCCATTGGATTATATATATAACGATGAAGGGGGCATTGATCAGACAAAAGTAGGAATTCTGGTCTCTACGTTTATTACAAATGCGGATGAATTGAAAAAAAGTTCTAAAGGAGACCCATTCTGGACCAAATCTGCAATCGCATGGATGACGTTTGCTGTACTATTCCTGGCAGAATTTATGCCGATTGAAAAAAGGAATATGTATAACGTTCTTTTGCTGGCGCAGCTGGGAAAAACAGATGAAAACTCCATGTCTACAGAAACCATGCTTGACAAAATTGTTGCAGGGTATAAAAAAAGCAACCCAAAGGCAGTCTGCTTTAGCTCCTATGCAACATTCAAACTAGCTCCGGCCAGGACGGCTAACTCAATTCTGATTTCCATGGCTGTAGACCTTAATCCATTTTCCATGGAGGATGTAAAAAACCTGACCACTACCAGCTATCTGTGTACCAGAAACCGCAAGGGGCAGATTACGAAATACATCCGGGATGGGAACGGAAAACCAATCCGTGATTCTTCCAATATAGACCTGGAAACGCTGGGCGATACCAAAAGTGCGCTGTTTGTAAATATCCCGCAGGCTCATGGAGCGTACAATTTCCTTGTTTCCATGCTCTACTCTCAATTATTTGAGACTTCATATTCCAGAGCAGAACGAGTATGCCCAAATAACTACCATATATATGACGCAAATGATATGATCCTTCTTTCTCAGTTTAAAAGCCAGGAAGAAGCTGAGAAAATACTGGAATTATATAAGCATGCAGAAGTGGTAGAGGAAACCGATAAGAAGACAGGCAGAACAAAATATTATATTTATAATAAAGACGCTGGACGCGCAGAAACCATCCAGGAAATGGCTGTGAAACGCAAATATGGATATTTGCAGGAGGTTTACTCAAAAGAAACAGGAGAGAAGTTCCTTAAACGCTTTAAAGTCAGCCGGTCTGTATCAACAAAAAAGCAGAACAGCTTCATGAAAAAACTTGTCAAAAAGTTGATGAAGAAAAAAGCAACGCCTGCAGTTTCTACTAAACACGCATATGTAAAACGCGGCGCACTGCGGCTTCCGGTGCATTTAAGATTCCTTTTGGATGAATTTTCAAATATCGGAGAAATTCCCGATTTTGACAAAATGTTATCAACCATGAGGAAATACGAAATTTCCTGTACGATCATCCTCCAATCCCTGTCGCAGATTAAAGCAAAATATGACAAAATATGGGAAACCCTGGTAGGAAATTGCGATACGATTGTATTCCTTGGATCTTCTGAAAACGATACAGATAAATATATCAGTGAAAAACTGGGAAAACAGACAATTCGTGTCATGGATGAAAGCCAATCTAAAAGCTCAACTTCAGGATCCGTGTCCAACAGCTTTAAGAAACAGGCGAGAGACCTTCTTGACGCAGCGGAGGTAGCAAAGCTCAATAATAAAGAATGCCTGGTGATTATCCGAGGACTTGATCCTTTTAAGCTTAAAAAACTGGATTTTACGAAACATCCCAATTTCCGTAAGACGGGGGACAGTGACCGTTCCAAAGTTATTGATAATCAATACCTGGAAAAACATTTCAGATGCCTTTGTAAAGAAACCGCCAGCCAAGATGACATGATCGCAGAAGAAGAAGGGCAGAAAGAAAAGGCCAGAGCTTCGTCCAAAACCGGTAAAAACGGAAAAAGAGGACGGGGAGTAAAGGATGGAAAAGATCTGGCGGATGCCCTTGGGGTAAAAGAAGATCAGCTTCAGGAAGAAATGAAACAAGCTGAATCGGTAAATAAGGAAGACTACGGAGATGAAAAAGAAGAAACAGAAACAGTAGATTCATTAAAACTTCAGGATAACGCAGAATGCATCTCTGATCTCCCTGATGCTACCATAAAAGAGCCTGCCATGGAATCCCCGGCCTTTGTATCAAAAGAGTCTGTATCAGGGCCAGAGGATGATGGAAGCAGTTGGTATTTTTCATAAAGGAGTTAAATTATGGCCGAAACAACATATGTATCACAGGTCTACGGTTTACAGGATATTATGGCCATTATGGGCCTTGGCCGCTCAAGCACCTATGTCTGGATCAAACAGGTCTATGAGGAGCAGAAGCCATTTCGGGTTATAAAGATCGGAAATACCTATAAAATCCCTAAAAAATCATTTGACGTATGGTTAAACACTATATAAAAAATACAGGTTAAAGGTATTCATGACAAGATACTTGTGCTACAATACATTTAACCTGTAAATACAGGTATTTCGTCTTGTCATGGATACTCATAGGAGAGATTCATGAAAGAAAAACAATTATCAGTATATCAAAAAGAAAATGGCCAATGGTATTATACCGGCAAAGAACTAACTGAAGACTTAACAATCCAATATGTAGAAAGAGGTGGTTATCCAGATGCTGTATCAGCAGTAGTGGCGTGCCAGGAAAGCGAAAAAAAATTCAGTGATTTTATGGCAACCGTACAAAAAAATATTCCTTCCGGTTCTTATACCATAAAGGAATACCTGATTTACTGGTATCATAAAATCCTGATTCCCAGAAGCGATGATTCGACCAAACTGACTCGTGGATACGAACTATATAATTTTATCCTTCCGAATCTTGGGGTATATGAAAATACAATGCTGGAACAGATCACTGCTTCTATCATAACATGGCTGATCAAACGATGTGGTACTTTATGCCCCTGTGCCGCAACACAGGTACGAAAATTCTTATCTGCAGCACTCTTAGATGCAACCTTAGACGGATATCTCAGAGAAAACCCTATGTCGGGTGTAGAGTATTTCCCGTATTTACACACCAGCCCGCCAATTGTATATAATAAGGAGCAGTTGAAGATTTTTGTGCAATATTGTATCAACCACTATCAATCTGTTAAATTGGAACTGCTTTTAGCTCTTTTTTGCGGATTGCGTGTTGGCGAAATCAGAGGGTTACGTTTTGATGACTGCGACGAATCGAATCATACCATACATATAAGCCGGCAGATTGTAGACTCAACCGAATTGTCTTTTACCGGGGAGTCGGTATCCGTACGCAAAAGAGGGAAGAAAAAAAAGGCTCCTAAAACAGAATCCAGTGACCGCACCATCCGGGTACATCCTATCATTTTTGACATATTAAAAGAACGAAAAGAGGAGCTTGTTCTGGTTCGTCAAAAAAGCAAGTATTGGACATCAGAATACGATGGATACGTTACAATTGGGATGCATGGCAATATCAAATCGGCAGATACACTAAACTGCGCACTCAGAAACATTGCCGGACATACGGGTTTACCGATTATTTCCATGCATGATTTGCGGCATATGGCTGCTACATTATTATTGGAAACCTGTTTAAAAGACAACTCCGGCCCAACGGATATTCACGACACATATTCTTATTTTGCAGATACGCTCCGAAGAGTCAGCCGGTATTTAGGTCACAGCAGCATACGAACAACATATGAGATCTATATCCATCAACTATATGGTTCAGAACAGATCAGGACTGTTGCAGAAAACGTAATGAACCCTATAGATACCTTCCAAAAAAAGGCGGTGAGAACTTGAAGTACAAACCGATTGAAAAACCAAACGTTCTTGACTGCTTTTTTCATGGGGAGATCATAGATTGGAAATTCCGATCCCGGTTAACTCCGACACACGGAAAATATGCGATCCGATTTGAGATCATATTTGAAGATGGTACCGTGGTTTCTCAAGAAAGAGGTGGGTTTTCTACATTAAAAGAAGGCGAAAAAGCAAAAGAGCGTATCATTGCCGATTTGCATCATCGAACTTTTGTATGTTTTTCTGTTACGGTGAAGGAGTTTATGGAATATTGGTTTTATTATTACATGATTGATGAAAAGGAAATCTCTTATAATACATTTTTCTGTTATCGAAATATCATCAATAACTATATCCTGCCGCAAATGGGACATAGAAAAATGCAATCTTTACAAAGAAATGACCTTATTGCCTTTTTTAATACCATAAGCAAACCTTCCATATTACTTTTGGCATATAGTGTGATCGGATCCTCTTTTAAACACGCAAAAAAAATACACATCATACGCACAGATATAGCGATTGCCGCAATCAAGACCAAACGGAGAATGGACGCAAAAGAACTGGCGAATCAGCCTGATAACCCCTCCAAGAAAGACCGTGCAACACTTACCGCAGAGCAATTAAAAGAACTGCTGTTAACATGCAAAGAAACAGAACCGGATTTATTTCTTCCGCTGATCATTACGGCCACAACCGGATGCAGAGTAAGTGAACTGCTCGCATTAAAGTTTCAAAATATCAATTTTGAAGAGAAACTGTTGTATATCCGTGATCAGCTTGGATACTCCGTTACACAGCACACGATCGAAAACCAGGATAATGGCCAACAGCATGTTCGCCTCAAAAGCAAAAATAGCGAACGGGTATGTTTGCTTCCTGACTTTGTCATCGAGGAACTAACGCTTGCCTTTGAGCGTTATCAGCAACAGGTTCTGCAAAACCCGGATTTTTCAAACCGTGGCTATATATGGTTCAAGGAGGATGGTTCTCCACATTCGCGGGCCGCATATATAAAACCGTTCAAGCGCTTAAAACAACGGCTAAATTTGCCACAAGACTTTCACTGGCATGATATTCGCCATACGTTTGCAACGATCATGGCGGAAAACCATATTTCCTTAAAAGAGATTGCGGTAGCAATGGGACATGGCGATTCCATGCTTACCTGGGCCACATACATCGAAAAGGATCGCGTTGTTTCAAATGAAATCGCAGAAATTTATCCATTCATCGATGAAATCCTGGAGCCAGAACTCATTCAGCAGGGAATATGCGATATTGTCATTTTAGACGAGTTTGTAAACCAACTCACGGTTGCTTAAATCCTGTATGTGTTGTATAATTATCCGCGATGATGTATAGTGTTAAAATGTGTTAAATAGTCTGAAAAAATTTTTTTGTCGTAATTATCGATTTTTCACTGTATTTTACCATATATTTATCGTACATTTCGTGAAAATAAGGACATAAAAACAGCCTGATTTACACTCTAAAAGCGCTTCAGAAACGCAAGCCATTTTCAATGAAAATTATTGCAATTTAACCAAAATCAAAAGGAAAAACAATGAGAAAATTAGCATTAAGTGACGAAATTTTACTATCTGTCCAGGAACCTGCCCGCTACATCGGCGGCGAGGTAAATATGGTAATTAAGGACCATTCCTCTGTACGTACCAGATTCGCCTTCGCCTTCCCGGATGTCTATGACATTGGCATGTCCCACCTCGGCATCCAGATCCTCTACTCCATGTTCAACAGCAGAGAAGATGTGTGCTGTGAGCGTGTATACAGCCCCTGGGTGGACTTAGATCCCATTATGAGAGAGAAGAAAATCCCTCTTTTTACCTTAGAATCCCAGAAGCCGGTAAAGGATTTTGACTTTTTGGGCATTACCCTCCAGTATGAGATGTGCTACACCAATGTGCTTCAGATCCTGGATCTGTCCCAGATCCCCCTTCATGCCTGCGACCGTTGTGAAAATGATCCCATTGTCATCGGCGGCGGCCCCTGTGCCTACAATCCGGAACCGCTGGCGGACTTTTTCGACCTGTTCTACATCGGAGAGGGCGAGACCGTGTATTTTGATCTTATTGACCGTTATCAGGAAAATAAGGCGGCAGGCGGCTCCAGAAAGGATTTTCTGGAGATGGCGGCGGAAATTCCCGGCATTTATGTGCCCTCCTTCTATGATCCTGAGTATAATGAGGACGGCACCTTAAAAAGCTTTATCCCCAACAACAGCCACGCAAAAGAGAAGATCCGCAAGCAGGTCGTTGCCGATATGGACAGTGTGGGTTATATCGAAAAGCCTCTGGTTCCCTATATAAAGGTCACTCAGGACCGCGTGGTTCTGGAGATTCAGAGAGGCTGCATCCGGGGCTGCCGTTTCTGCCAGGCCGGAAACGTATACCGTCCCTTAAGAGAGCACAGCCTGGAATATTTAAAGCATTATGCCTACGATATGCTTAAGAGTACAGGCCATGAGGAAATTTCTTTAAGCTCCTTAAGCTCCAGCGACTATACCTATCTGGAGGGCCTTGTGAATTTCCTCATTGACGAGTTTAAGGGGAAAGGGGTCAATATTTCCCTGCCTTCCTTACGAATCGACGCCTTCTCCCTGGATGTCATGAGCAAGGTTCAGGATATCAAAAAGAGCAGCCTTACCTTTGCGCCTGAGGCCGGCTCTCAGCGTCTGCGGGACGTAATCAATAAGGGACTGACCGAAGAGGTAATCTTAAAGGGCGCTTCCGAAGCCTTCCAGGCCGGATGGAACCGGGTAAAGCTTTACTTTATGCTGGGACAGCCCACAGAGACCGTAGAAGATATGGAGGGCATTGCCCTGCTGTCTGAAAAGATCGCAGAAGCCTATTATGACATTCCAAAGGATCAGAGAAACGGAAAAGTCCAGGTAGTTGCCAGTTCCTCCTTCTTTGTTCCAAAGCCATTTACCCCCTTCCAGTGGGCCAGAATGTGCACGAAAGAGGAGTTTTTAGAGAGGGCGAATATTGTCCGCGGCAAATTCCGTGAAATGAAAAATTTCAAAAGCTTAAAATACAACTGGCATGAGGCAGAGCTGACCGTTCTTGAGGGCGTCCTTGCCAGAGGCGACCGCCGGGTAGGCCCTGTGATCGAGGAGGCCTACAAAAACGGTGCCATCTTTGATTCCTGGTCCGAGTTCTTTAAAAATGAGATCTGGATGGATGCATTTAAGACCTGCGGCGTGGACATTGATTTTTACACCACCAGAGAGCGCAGCCTGGATGAACTGTTCCCCTGGGATTTTATTGATGCAGGCGTGACAAAGGAATTTTTAAAGAGAGAATGGCAGCAGGCTTTAAATGGTGAGGTGACGCCCAACTGCCGCCAGAAATGTTCCGGCTGCGGAGCCATGGGCTTTGGCGGCGGCGTATGTTTTGAAACCAGGGGGAAAAACCAATGAAAATCCGTATTAAGTTCAGAAAAACAGGTATTATGAAATTCATCGGCCACCTGGATGTGATGCGCTATTTCCAGAAGGCCATCCGAAGAGCCGATGTGGAGATCTGCTACAGCGGGGGGTTCAGCCCTCATCAGATCATGTCCTTTGCAGCGCCTTTAGGCGTGGGAATCACCAGCAACGGCGAATATGTGGATATTGAAGTACACTCCACCGGCACTACGGCTGAGATGTTAGAGCGTTTAAATGCCGTTATGGCCGAGGGCTTTGAGATCGCAGAGTACAAGCTTCTTCCTGATACCGCTGCCAACGCCATGTCAAGTGTGGCTGCCGCAGATTACACCTTAACCTTCCGTCCCGGCTATGAGCCGGAGGAGGAAAGCGCAGAAGAGTGGTTTAAAAAGCTTACTGCTTTTTTTGACCAGCCTCAGGTTATGGTTCTTAAAAAGACGAAAAAAGGCGAAAAGGAAATGGACCTTAAGCCTCTTATCTATGACCTTGGCGTGATTGCCGGAAATGATGCAGCACAGTCACAGCTCTTTATGAAGATTTCCACCGGAAGCGCATCCAATATTAAGCCGGAGCTTCTGTTGGATGCTTATTATGAAGCACTGGGCAAGGAACGTTCTCCCTTTGCCTTTATGGTTCAGAGAGAGGAAGTATACGCAGATCAGGCATCAGAGCATGAGAGAGAGCAGGGAATTCATTCTTTTATTCCTCTTGGAGCTTTGGGACAGGACATTGAGTGATGGAAAAACGGATCATTACATGGCTTAGGGGCAGGATCTGTACTGCTTTTATCCAGGACGGCTCTTTGGTGGAGTTGACTCTGGAGGACGAGGATTGCTCTGTTTTAAACCGTATTTATGTGGGACGGGTACAGAAGGTAGTACCGGGCATCAACGCGGCATTTATCGACACGGGAGACGGTGTAGGCTATTACAGTCTTACAGAAAACCGCAGCCATCTGTTTACCGACAGGAACCGGAAAGAGGGGCCTTTGCGCCAGGGAGATGAAATCCTGGTGCAGATCAGCCGGGAGGGCGTAAAGACAAAGGCTCCGGTGCTGACAGCAAACCTGTCCCTTCCCGGCCGTCTCTGTGTGGTTACCGCAGGCAGAACAGGCATTGGCTTTTCCAATAAGATCAGCGACAGCCTGTTTAAAAAGGAAGCAAAGGCCTGTCTGGAGGAAGCTCCCTTAAGTGGGTTTGGCGTGATCGTACGGACGAATGCCTACCAGGCCGGCATGGATGCTCTTATAAAAGAATGTATCCTTTTAAAAGAACGTCTGGAAGCTTTAATAAAAGACGCGGCCTGCAGAGTGAGTGGTTCCTGCCTGTACCAGCCTCTGCCGTCCTATATTACAGGGGTGCGGGATGCCTATGAAGGCCGGCTTTCTTCTATTGTAACCGATGACAGGGGGCTGTATGACCAGCTTAAGGCCTATCTGAAGGAAGAGCAGCCTGAGGATCTGGAAAAGCTTGAATTTTATGACGACAGCCTTCTGCCTTTATATAAGCTTTACAGCCTGGAAACTGTACTGGATCGTGCTCTTGGAAAACGTGTCTGGCTTAAATCCGGCGGCTATCTGGTTATTGAGCCTACAGAGGCTATGACGGTGATCGATGTAAACACTGGAAAGTATGAAGGCAGAAAGAAAATGGCCGACACCATCCGGAAAATCAATAACGAGGCGGCTTTTACCATTGCAGCCCAGCTGCGTTTAAGGAATCTTTCAGGCATCATTATGGTAGATTTTATTGATATGGAGCAGGAGGAGGACAAAAAGGCCCTTTTAGACTGCTTAAAACAGGCTGTGTCAACGGATCCGGTCCGTACGGTGGTTGTGGATATGACGCCTCTGGGGCTGGTGGAACTGACAAGAAAAAAGGTAAGAAAACCGCTTTATGAACAGGCGGGACAAACCTATGACGGGATGCGGGGGGATAAAAACCTATGAAGATCATAATTGTTGGCTGCGGTAAGGTGGGAACCACCCTGGCTGAACAGCTGAACAGAGAAAATCATGATATCACACTCATTGATACGAATGAGGAAGCCATACAAAATATTTCCAACAGCGCGGATGTAATGGGCGTGACGGGAAATGGTGCAGTTTATCAGGTACAGATGGAGGCAGGGATCCAGGATGCAGATCTTCTGATCGCTACCACAAATTCAGATGAATTAAATATGCTCTGCTGTCTGATCGCAAAAAAGGCCGGAAACTGCCACACCATCGCCCGTATCCGAAATCCGGAATATTCATCCGAGATCCGTTATATCAGAGAAGAGCTGAATCTGTCTCTGGCTATCAATCCGGAGCTGGCAGCCGCCAGAGAAATCGCCCGCCTTCTTCGTTTCCCCTCTGCAATTAAGATCGAGCCTTTTGCAAAGGGGCGGATCGAGCTTTTAAAGTTCCTGATCCCGGAGCATTCTCTTCTGAATGATATGCGGGTCATGGACGTTGTAAACCGTCTAAAAAGCAATGTTCTGATCTGTGTGGTGGAGCGCGGAAATGACGTTGTGATACCGGACGGTAATTTTGTGATGAAAAAGGGAGATAAAATTTCCTTTATTGCCTCTCATCAGGAAAGTGCGGATTTCTTTAAAAAAGCGGGAGTTGACAATAATATTGTCAAAAGCGCAATGTTTGTGGGCGGCGGAAAGCTGACCCATTATCTGTGCAGGCTGCTGGAGGACACAAAAATCAAGATTAAAATCATCGAAAGAAACGAAGAGAGGTGCCGCCAGTTAAGCGAACTTCTTCCCAAAGCTATGATCATCCACGGCGACGGTACGGATGAACAGCTCCTTTTGGAGGAAGGGATCCGACAGACAGAGGCGTTTGCCAGTCTTACCGGCTTTGATGAGGAAAATATCATGCTGTCCCTCTATGCCTCCAGCCAGTCGAAAGCAAAACTTATCACAAAAGTCAATAAGATTGCTTTTGAAAATGTTATTAATTCTTTAAATCTCGGAAGTCTGATCCAGCCCAAGATGCTCACTGCTGAGATTATCCTCCAGTATGTCCGTGCTATGCAGAATTCCATGGGAAGCAGCAATATTGAGACTCTTTATAAAATTGCCGCAGATAAAGCGGAGGCGCTGGAATTTCGCGTAAAGGAGGGATCGCCGATTCTTGGCATTCCTTTGGAAAAACTGAAGCTGATCGATAATCTTTTAGTGGCCTGCATCAACCGGGGCGGAACGATCATCACTCCACGAGGCAAAGATACGGTTGAAGCTGGAGATACGGTTATTGTCGTTACGACTCATACAGGCTTAAACGATCTTACAGATATTTTAAGGTAAAGGCGGGAGAGAGATGAATCGAAGTATTATTATCTATATGCTTGGCTGGATTATGAACATTGAAGCCGTCTTGCTGTTTCTGCCTATTATTACGGCAGCCGTTTACCGGGAATCCGTAATCACCTTCTATCTGGCTGTTTCCTGCATCTGCGGAGTTTTGGGCTTTTTGTGTACCAGGAAAAAGCCCAAAGTAAAAATGTTTTTTGCAAAAGAAGGCTTTGTACTGGTGTCCTTAGGCTGGATCGTACTCAGCTTTTTTGGCTGTATGCCCTTTTGGCTCAGCGGCGAAATTCCTCATTTTATTGATGCGCTGTTTGAAATTGTTTCCGGTTTTACAACTACCGGAGCCAGTATTGTGCCAAAGGTAGAAGAGCTTTCCAAGGCTACTTTGATGTGGCGCAGCTTTTCCCACTGGATCGGCGGTATGGGGATTTTAGTCTTTATCCTTTCCATCCTGCCCATGACCGGGGATTACAATATGCATATCATGCGTGCAGAAAGCCCCGGCCCTTCTGTAGGAAAGCTGGTGCCAAAAATCCGCATTACAGCAAAGCTTCTGTACCAGATCTACTTTTTTATGACCATTGCTACCATGGGCTTTCTGCTCATTGGCGGAATGCCTGTATTTGATACCATCTGCATGAGTCTCGGTGCAGCAGGAACCGGCGGTTTTGCCTGCAGAAACAGCGGCCAGGCAGATTATACCTTGTATCAGCAGGCCGTTTTAAGTATCGCAATGATCCTTTTTGGCGTGAATTTTAATGTTTATTACCTGCTTTTGATCAAAAAACCCAAGGATGCCTTCCGCTGTGAAGAAATGCGCGGCTATCTGGCCGTCATTCTGGGAGCAGTAATCCTGATTACTCTGAATGTACGCCACCTGTTTCCATCCCTGTTTCTGGCAGTTCACCATGTTCTGTTCCAGGTAGCATCTATTATCACAACTACAGGCTATGCGACAGTGGATTTTAACCAGTGGCCGGAATTTTCCAAATGCATCGTTCTGCTTTTGATGTTTATCGGCGCCTGTGCAGGAAGCACCGGAGGCGGCATCAAGGTATCACGCATTATGATGGCCTTCAAGGAGGCCAAAAAGGAAATGGCAGCAGTGATCCATCCCCGCAGCGTCAAGGTGATTAAATACGAGGGAAAAGTGCTGGGACACCCCATCCTGCGTTCGCTGAATGCATATCTGATTCTTTATGCCCTGATTTTTGCAGTGTCTGTGCTGCTGGTCAGTCTGGATAACTTTGATTTTGCCACAAGTTTTTCTGCGGTGGCTGCAAACTTTAACAACATTGGGCCCGGTTTATCGACCGTCGGACCAAGCTCTAATTTTTCCATGCTGTCTGATTTATCAAAGCTGGTATTGATCTTTGATATGCTGGCCGGACGGCTGGAGCTTTTCCCGATCCTGGTGCTGTTTTCGCCAGGAACGTGGAAGAAAGGATAACTGAAAGACAGCGTCTGTTCTCAGAAATGTGAAGGGAGCAGGCGCTGTTTTTATGTTATCCTTCTTTTATCGCAAAACATCGTAAAACAACGCCATCCTTGGATTTTCATATTTTCTTGACGTAGTGCCCCTTGTCCGTTATAATAAATAAAGTAGCTGGCACAAGCCAGCGTTCCCGGCTGAAGCCGTTCCCGCAAAAGCGGAATATTTAAAAATAAACATGCGTAATTGATACCAGGAAGGTACAAAAATCCGACAGGATAGGTACATTTCTGGTATTTTTTGTGCAAAAAGGAGAGTAAGGTATGACAGAACGATTTTCAACAAAAAACATGGTAACAGCAGCTGTATTTTTGGCCCTTGGCATGGTGCTTCCCTTCTTCACCGGTCAGATTCCAACTATTGGAAGTATGCTTCTTCCCATGCACATTCCGGTTTTGATCTGCGGCTATGTCTGCGGCTGGCAGTGGGGGCTTTTAGTCGGCCTGATTGTTCCCATTCTGCGCAGCATGACTCTTGGAATGCCTCCTATGATGCCCGTAGCAGCTGCTATGGCATTTGAACTTGCAGCTTACGGAGCTTCTACAGGGCTTCTCTATGAAAAACTGGAGAAAAATACCATTTCCATTTATATCAGTCTGATCGGTGCCATGATTTTCGGGCGTATCGTATGGGGACTTGTAAGCATGGTCCTTTATGGAATTATGGGAAATGCCTTTTCTGTGCAGATTTTTTTAAGCGGAGCCCTTTTAAAGGCAGTCCCGGGAATTATCTTGCAGCTTGTCCTGATTCCTGTTATTATTATAACATTGAGAAAAGCAAAGGTAATCGAATAAAATATGAAAGAAATACTGCTTGCGCATTTAAAACAATATCCCCAGATGCAGCTCCAGGATGTGGTAAAGCTGCTGTATCAGAGCGAATTTGGCGGCGGCCATATGATCACCAGTCCTGAAAAAAGCCTGGATCGTCTGAAAGAAGAGTACAAAAGCTTTAAGTGGGAGTATTCTCCCATTATATGCGAACCAATCGGGGGAGAAATGTACCGGATTTATCTGTCTGCTCTGGAGGACGGACTGTCCGAAGAAACTTTAAACCGGATGTTTACAGAAACTGCAGCCAGAGCATCCGGAACAAGGGAAGGCTTTGAGGAGAAACTAAGGTGTCTGCTCCAGTGCTGCCGGTCGGGAGAGCTTCCGTTCACTTTGGCTCAGGCAGAAGCATTTCTGGATACATACCGCAGCCAGGGATATCCCGCCGTCCGTCACAGTAGCTGTTACCGCAGTACCTATCATCCGGCCTATCGGATCGTTTCCGCCAGCTATGCACGCTATTATGAAGCTTTCGTAAGGATTGACAGGGCTTTGAGAGAGAGGATGCAGGTACAGATTGCCATTGACGGGATGTGCGCTGCAGGGAAGAGTACCATGGGGCGGATTCTTCAAAGTATTTACTCCTGCCGGCTGTTCCATATGGATGACTTTTTTTTACAGCCTTATCAGCGCACCGCCGACCGGCTGTCCCAGATCGGCGGGAATGTAGATTATGAACGTTTTAAAAAAGAGATTTTAGATCACTTAAATGACAGAGAGGGACTGGAATATCAAATCTACAGCTGTAAGGCTCAGAGGTTGGACTGCCGAATACAAACGGACTGGACTCCCTTAAGCATCATTGAAGGCTCCTACAGCCAGCACCCCTTCTTTGGAGACATCTGGGATCTGAGGTTTTTCTGTGAAATTGATCCCGCAGAGCAATTAAACAGAATCCGGATCAGAAACGGCGAGGCAATGTGCGAACGTTTTAAGCAGGAATGGATCCCGAAAGAAAACGCATATTTTGATACGTTCGGCATCCGTGAAAAAAGTATCTGCCTGACGGACGGAAAAACAAAAAATTCTAAAAACATATTGACAGATTAAAACAGGAATGCTATAGTATACGAGTATGCCGCACAGCGGGGTAAAAGTCCGGGAGAATGGATGCATCCAGAAAACCGGCACCGAAGCTGGCGAGTAATGAACATAGGAGGTGCCTTTTATGTACGCGATTATTGCAACAGGCGGAAAGCAGTACAAGGTAGCAGAAGGCGATGTCATTAAGGTAGAAAGACTGGGCGCAGGCGCAGGCGAGACCGTAACATTTGACCAGGTGCTGGCTGTAAACAACGGCGAACTGCAGATCGGATGCCCAACCGTAGCCGGAGCAACTGTTACAGCAACAGTTGAGAAGGAAGGTAAGGCTAAGAAAGTGATCGTTTACAAGTATAAGAGAAAGACTGGCTATCACAAGAAGAACGGCCACAGACAGCTCTATACACAGGTTAAGATCGAAAAGATCAATGCCTAATTGTAAATGATATGATTCAGGCAACTGTATTAAAAGATTCCAGAGATTCAGGCAATGTGCTTTACCGGGGGATTGTAATTGAAGGTCATGCTGGATATGCTGAAGAGGGTGAGGATATCATCTGCGCAGCTGTATCGGCGCTGGCGATCAATTTTTATAATTCGGTAGAGACATTTACGGAAGACCCATTTGAGGGAGCTGCCGGACAGGAGGACGTTCAGTTTGACTTTCGGTTTACCTCAGATATAAGTCCTGAGTCGCAGCTCCTTATGAATTCTCTTATTCTGGGACTTCAGAATATTGAGAAGGATTATGGGAGAACATATATTATCATCCGATTCAAGGAGGTGTAAGACATGTTAAAGATGAACCTTCAGTTATTCGCTCATAAAAAGGGTGTTGGTTCTACTAAGAACGGCCGTGATTCCGAGTCCAAGAGACTGGGCGCCAAGAGAGCTGATGGACAGTTCGTACTGGCAGGAAACATCCTGTACAGACAGCGCGGTACTCACATTCATCCTGGCAACAACGTAGGCAAAGGCGGCGACGATACCTTATTTGCATTAGTAGACGGAGTTGTTAAGTTTGAAAGAAAGGGCAGAGACAGAAAGCAGGTTTCTGTTTACCCAAGAGCAATCAACGAATAATTCTGAGGGGCCCCATACCTGGTGTATGGAGCCCTTTTTTTAGACAGTGTACCCGAAAAGACGGGGCATACAAAAACCATGCGTTCCGGATGACGGAGCGTGTGCCACACCATACAGGAGGTGCTGTTATATGTTTGCAGATCGTGCAAAAGTATTTATCAAGTCCGGTAAGGGCGGCGACGGCCATGTGTCCTTCAGACGGGAGCTTTATGTTCCTAACGGCGGTCCTGACGGCGGTGACGGCGGAAGAGGCGGCGATGTGATTTTTCAGGTTGATACAGGAAAAAATACACTGATCGATTTCCGTCATATACACAAATACATCGCAAAGGATGGACAGGAAGGCGGAAAACGCCGCTGCCACGGAGCAGATGCCGATGATCTGATCGTTAAAGTTCCAGAAGGAACTGTGATCAAAGATTTTGAATCCGGCAAGGTGATTGCCGATATGTCAGGAGACAACAAACGGGAAGTAATCCTAAAAGGCGGCAAGGGCGGACTTGGAAATATGCACTTTGCCACCTCTACCATGCAGGTGCCAAAGTATGCCCAGCCCGGACAACCCGGACAGGAGCTGTGGGTACAGCTGGAGCTCAAAGTCATTGCAGATGTAGGCCTTGTAGGTTATCCAAATGTAGGAAAATCCACCCTGCTTTCCGTTGTCAGCAATGCAAAGCCCGAAATTGCCAATTATCATTTTACTACATTAAATCCCCATCTGGGTGTAGTGGACTTAGGAGACGGAGCCGGTTTTGTTATGGCCGATATCCCCGGACTGATCGAGGGAGCCTCTGAAGGCGTAGGGCTGGGCCACTCCTTCCTGCGCCATATTGAGCGTACCAAGGTGCTGGTTCATGTGGTAGACGCTGCCTCTGTGGAGGGCCGTGACCCATTGGAGGACATCCGCACCATTATCAGAGAGCTTGAGAAGTACAATCCAAAGCTTTTGGAGCGCCCGCAGGTAATTGCTGCCAATAAGATGGATGCCATGTATTCCGAAGAAGACCAAAATCAGGTCCTGGATGCATTAAAGTCTGAATTTGAACCCAAGGGCATCCGTGTATTCCCAATCTCTGCAGTAAGCCGTCAGGGTGTAAAGGAACTCTTATGGCATATCAATGATCTTTTAAAGACGGTTGATCAGACTCCTGTCGTTTTTGAAAAGGAGTTTGAAATTCAGTATCAGGGAGACAGAAGCCTTCCTTATACCGTTACCAGAGCTGATGACGGCGCCTATGTGGTAGAAGGACCGAGAATTGAAAAAATGCTTGGCTATACCAATCTGGATTCTGAGAAAGGCTTTGACTTTTTCCAGAAATTCCTGAAAAATACAGGTGTTTTGGATGATCTGGAAAAGGCCGGGATCAATGAGGGCGACACGGTCCGGATGTACGGACTGGAATTTGACTATTATAAATAATGATATCGGGGTCAAAAAATCGTTTGGCCCCTGTGATTCAAGTATAAAGGAGCAGCTATGACAAGTAAGCAGAGAGCCTATTTAAAGGGCCTGGCTATGAATCTGGATCCTGTTTTCCAGATTGGAAAAGCCAGCCTCACGCCTGAAGTAACCCAGGCTGTGGCTGAAGCACTGGAAGCCAGGGAACTGATCAAGATTACTGTATTAAAGAACTGTCTGGATGATGGGCGTTCCATCGCTGATGTACTGGCGGAAAGAACCCATTCTCAGGTGGTCCAGGTAATCGGACGCAAGATTGTTTTGTACCGTCCTGCAAAGGATGAGGCGAAGAGAAAAATCGTACTTCCTAAATAATGCAGGAGGTCTATTATGGCAAATATAGGAATCCTGGGAGGCACCTTTGATCCCATACACAAAGGACATCTGGCACTGGGACAGCAGGCATATGAGCAGTTTAAGCTGGATCAGATCTGGTTTATGCCCTCCAGCCTTCCGCCTCACAAAAGAGCGCAGAAGGTGACTGAAGGAACCGAGCGTCAGGATATGGTAAAGCTGGCTATCAGGGATTATCCGTGGTTTCAGTATTCTGATTTTGAATTCAGGCGTCACGGAAACAGCTATACTGCTCAGACCCTTATGTTATTAAAGGAAGCATACCCCCATGATGAATTTTATTTTATAGAAGGGGCGGATTCTCTGTATGAGATCGAGGACTGGTATCATCCGGAAATGGTGATGCAGGAAACAACGATCCTGGTTGCGGGCCGCCCATACAAACATACCCACAGGCCTCTTGATCTTCAGATTGCCTATTTAAAGGATAAATACAGTGCCAAAATCGAACGGATACATTTTGAGGAAATGGACATTTCTTCAGAAACTGTCCGCAAAGCTGCGAAACAGGGCTGCGATCTGACTAAATGGCTTCCGGACAAAGTAGCGGAATATATAAAAGCCCACGGACTGTATCAGTAAGACAGGGCCGCAGCAAAGAAAGGCGGTTTCGGATGAAAATGGATCACCAATGCAATCAGGTTTTAATGTTTCGGAAAAAACTTAAATCCAGACTGGATCCCATGCGCTATGAACATTCACTCAGCGTTTCCTTTACCTGTATGAATCTGGCTATGCGTTATGGGTATGATATAGATAAGGCTGAGCTGGCAGGTCTTCTTCATGACTGCGGCAAGCGTTTTCCAGATTCGGTTATTTTAAAAAAATGCCTAAAGCATGGAATTCCCGTTACAGAAGGAGAGAGAAGGGCTCTTGCAGTGCTCCACGCAAAGTACGGAGCCTGGCTGGCCCGGCATAAATATCAGATTGAGGATTCTGAAATTTTGAATGCCATTGCCTGTCATACTACCGGAAAACCGGAGATGACCGTTCTGGATAAGATTCTTTATATTGCAGATTATATCGAACCCAGACGTTACAAAGCAGACAACCTGCCTCAGATCCGCCGTATGGCTTATGAGGATCTTGATCAGACCATGTATGCTATTTTAAAAGGCACGTTGGAATATCTCCAAAGAAAGGGCGGCTGTATAGACCCCATGACACTGCAGGCATATGAATACTTTAAGGCTCAGATGAAAGGAAATGAAGAATGACTTCTAAGGAAATGGTTAAAATCGCCTATGAGGCGCTCATCGATAAAAAGGGACAGGATATCAAAATCATCGATATCCAGCCGGTATCTGTCCTTGCAGACTATTTTATCATCGCAGATGGAAGCAATGTCAATCAGGTTCAGGCAATGGCTGACAATGTAGAAGAAATGCTGGCAAAGGCTGGATGTGAATGCAGACAGATCGAAGGATACCAGAGCGGAAACTGGATCCTGATGGATTATAAAGATGTGATTGTCCATATCTTCTGCAGAGAGGATCGTTTATTCTACGATCTGGAACGTATCTGGAGAGACGGAAAGACATTTGTAGATGTAAATGAACTGTAATATATGATTTATAAAGGTATAATAAGCCGCAGCTTTTCGCTGGAATCCGGGATGGGGATTTTTCGAAAAGCTGCGGCTTTTATGCTACTTTCATACCTGAGTACCCAGCACCGCTGGCTACATCATCCTGAGCAGACCAATGACCTTTCCTAAAATATCTACATGATCAGTAATGATCGGCTCCATAGCATCATTTTCCGGCTGCAGACGATAATGATCCTTCTCTTTATAATAACGCTTTACAGTAGCGGAATCATCCAGAAGAGCTACTACAATCTCTCCGTTTTCTGCAGTAGAACGCTGTTCTACGATCAGTTTATCCCCCGGAAAGATCCCTGCACCGATCATGCTTTCTCCTTTTACATGAAGCATGAAAATCTCTGCATTGGGAAGGGCTTCTGCAGGAAAGGGAAAATAATCCTCAATACATTCTTCTGCCAGAATGGGTTCTCCCGCGGCCACTGTGCCGATCACAGGAATATTTACCATCTCTCTCCGGTTAAAATTAAACGTATCATCCAGAATTTCAATGGTTCTCGGTTTTGTAGGATCACGGCGGATATATCCCTTATCCTCAAGTGCAGCCAGATGAGAATGAACGGAGGACGTTGACTTTAAACGAACAGCCTCGCAGATCTCCCGAACAGCCGGGGGATATCCCTTCTTTAAAATCGTATTTTTAATATATTCTAATATTTCCTGCTGTTTTGCAGTGATCTTATCCTGTTCCATAATCCTTACCTCCTGTCTGCTGTATAATACGGGCATCATTTGCTGATATTATAGTAACATATGTTCGAAAAAAATGCAAACCTTTGTTCGGATTTTTCTGCGCCCCATTGACAAACATATGTTCTGATGCTATAGTATAACTGCATCTATGAGAACACACGTTCGCAGAACATACGTTTTACAGAGGAGGAGCTGGTATGAGACAAACCATTCAAATGACAAGGCGGCGCTTTTTTGCATCCTGTTTTATGCTTCTGATTCTCGTGATCGCAGTGACAGGGTACAGTATGCTGACCACACTGGCAGAAGAGGAGCCAGTTCAAGGGCTGCCTTATTACAGCAGCATCGAAATCCAGGAGGGTGACAGCCTGTGGAAAATTGCAGACCGTTATCGAAAAGGAAGCCGGATGACTACACAAGAGTATGTAAAACAGCTCCAGAGGATGAACCGACTGACAGGAGATACAATCCATGCCGGCGCGCACCTTACCATTGTTTATTATAAATAACGGCACCTCTGAAAACAGCCTTGCATTTTTTCCACACTTATGCTAAGATATAACTATAGTTAGATTAAACTAACTTATAATTTTGCAGATGTGAGGTATACTATGTGTAAAGAGACTCTCGAAATGATGCTTTGCCTTAACCGAAAGGAACTGGAAACACAGGTTGTAATGCAGTGTGCTCCGCTTTTAACAGGTATAAAGATTTCAAACCTTCTGACAACTGATCAAAACAACCGGATCCATACAGCACGTCTGTTCAGCCGTACGCCGGTATCCTGCTTTTTGCTTTGCCAATCCCAAGGAAAGGCTGTTTTTCTCTTATATATGAAGGAGCAGTTGAAGGCATATCTGGATCTGCCTTCTGTCAAGGGACTGATGAAACGTTTTGGTTATACGGGGATGAAGCTGGATGAAATCCTTTCTCTTTTAGGCCAATGCTATAAGGACCATATGGAGGGCAGAAGAGAATTCCCCCATGAAATCGGCCTGCTTCTGGGATATCCGGTGGCGGATGTAGAGGGATTTATAGAAAATAAAGGTCAGGATTCTCTTTACAGCGGTTATTGGAAAGTATACTCCGATCCGGAAGAATGCCGGCGTATTTTTAATAAATATGATCACGCCAGAGAGCGTGTAATCCGTCTCATGGCTGGAGGTATGACCGTCAGACACATTATAGCGCTGCACCACCCATATTATTACAACACAGCGGCTGTATAGCAAGGAGGACTATATGAAAACAATTCTCATTATATACTGGTCACAGACCGGCAATACAGAGGCCATGGCTCATGCGATCGCCCAGGGGATAGAAGAAGAGGGGAACCAGGCAAAGCTTCTGGAGGTATCTGAAGCGGAGCCAGAGATATTAAAAAAAGCCAATGTATTTGCTCTGGGCTGTCCGGCTATGGGAGGAGAGGTTCTGGAAGAGGACGAGATGGAACCGTTTGTAACAAAGTCTGAACCATTTGTATCCGGTAAAGTAATCGGCCTGTTTGGTTCCTATGGATGGGGTGATGGGCAGTGGATGCGCGATTGGGAAGCGCGTATGGTTGCGTCAGGAGCCAAAATCCAGGGTGGAACAGGAGTAATCTGTCAGGAAGCACCGGATGAAGAAGCACTGGAGCGATGCAGGAAATTGGGACGGGAATTAAGTAATATATAGGGGGGATATCATTTCTTCCCCCCTGATTCTCGAAGCTGCACCTTATTACGGGCACTACGACGTCTTTCATCTTCAAGCGCCGCATAATGACGTTTTGTTGTATTTACATCTGAATGTCCAAGAACATCTGCCACCAGATAAATATCACCTGTTTCACGATACAAACTGGTACCATAGGTACTGCGCAGTTTATGGGGCGTAATTGGCTTTAAAGGGGCCACTGTGCGGGCATACTTTTTTACCAGATTTTCCACGCTGCGTACAGCCATGCGTTTCTTTTGGAGAGACAGGAAGAGTGCATCTTCACTGCCTGTTTCCGGAATGATACGGTCCCTTTCCTCCAAGTAATCTAAAAGAGCCTCCTCAACCTCCGTTCCAAAATATACCGTTACTTCTTTGCCGCCTTTTCTGTAGATACGAATACCTCCATTTTTAAAGTCAATATCAGCAATATTTAATCCCACACATTCTGACACACGGATTCCCGTACCAAGAAGGAGCGTCATAATGGCCAGATCTCTAAGTTTTGTCTTATTATGATATGCCTTTTGTTTTTCTGTCAGATTTTCTCCTTGTTCCACCTCATCCAGCAGAAGAGCAACTTCATCTATATCCAGACGAATGATTTCTTTTTCATGAATTTTGGGTAAACGGACTAATGCAGCCGGATTATTTTTAATACGTTCATTTCGGTAAAAATAATTATAAAAGCTTTTGAGTGATGAAATCTTGCGCATGATTCCACGTTCTTTATTCATAATTTCCTGATTTTTGTCATTAAACCGATATTTCAGATATTCCATATATTCTTCAAAATCTGTTACAGAGAGCTGATCTAAAAGATCAAGAGAAAGATCTGTGATAGCAATCTGTTTCAGCGCCGGATTTTCTTTATGGAGAAAATCAAAAAATATATGCAGATCATATGCATATGCAATTCGGGTTCGTGAAGAAGTCCTGGGTTCAATTCCACGGAAGAAATCTGCGCAAAATCCCGGAAGATCCCGGATCAAACCGCGAAGGCGTATAATGTTTTCTTTGTCTTTTTGTTCGTGATAGGATAATGTACTCATAATAAAAACTCCATACAATTCATTTTATAAAAACAGTTGGAGTTATGTGATGAGAGACAGTGCCTCAACTATTCGCGAAACACAGCTTTAACGAATAGTTGAGGCGGGAATTACTGATTTTACTAAACCATCGACTTTTACTGATTTTCAGCTGCCCCTGCTTCCTTCTGTTTTATATCACATACTCTTCATTATTGTCAAATGAATAAAACGTCCCGGACAATTTTTATCCGGGACATATTCGTATCTTACATCTGTGCAGACAAACTTATTTTATTATAAAATCGTCCGAAGTAATCCATTTAAAAATCCGGCAGCCTGTTTTTCGTCCGGACCATCTATCTTTAGTACAAGGTTTTCTCCCTGTCTGGCGTTCAGACTCATAAGTGCCAGCACATTTTTGCAGTTTGCCTCTCCTTTGGCGCTGGATATGGTAATCTGACTCTGATAATCTGAAGCCGCGCGGCTTAAGCTCATAGAATTTGATGCATGAAGTCCCTGTCTGTTTGAAATAACATATCTGTAGCTTATCATTTTTTATCATCCTTTGCGTTTTAGTGTTTAAATTAAATCTTCAATATTCCAGGAATAGACGGCATTGTTGTTTAATTTTAATCTTTTATTTATGACATTGTTGGAAATCTCTATCCTTATAGTAACACAATTGTCTGTTAATGACAACCATTGATTATAAACACTTGACACCGGAGGAACGGACGATTAGAATAATTTGGTACAAATTTATGAAAGAAAGGATTATAAAATGAAACTCCAGCGTTTATTAAGCTTGATCCGCCAGGCTCTCGATACATATCATATGATACAGGACGGAGATCATATTGCAGTGGGAATTTCAGGCGGAAAAGACAGTCTTGCACTGCTCTATGCGCTTCACCATTTAAGACGGTTCTATCCCAAAAAATACGATCTTACAGCCATCACTGTAGATCTGGGGCTTGGAAATCTTAACCTGGATCCGATAAGGGAACTCTGCAAAGAATTTGAAATTCCCTATTATGTGCTTCCCACAGAGATTGGAACCGTTCTCTTTGATATACGAAAGGAATCCAATCCCTGTTCTCTCTGTGCAAAAATGCGCAAAGGCGCCTTAAATGAAAAAGCCAAAGAACTGGGATGCAATAAAATCGCCTATGCCCATCATAAAGAGGATGTGATGGAAACAATGATGATGTCCCTTTTTTATGAAGGACGCTTTTACTGTTTTCCTCCCAACACCTATCTGGACCGGATGGATCTGACTGTAATACGTCCTATGATTTTCGTATCGGAAGCAGATGTTATCGGATTTAAAAATAAGTACCAGCTTCCAGTATGTAAAAATCCATGCCCTATGGATGGATACACCAAACGCCAGTACATCAAAGAACTGATCCAGAAACTGCAAAAAGACAACCCCCATATTAAGGATTGTCTTTTTCGTGCTATTACAGACGGAAATATACCCGGTTGGAGCAAAGCTGCCGATTCTGCAGATGCTTAAATCCCTGGTCCCTGGTTACTTACGGACTCCCCGGGCTTTGTATCTTTAGAGGCTCCCGGTAAGGCAGAGATACCGGGGCCTCCGCCCGGCTGCTGGTCTGAGGATGCCCCAGGTCCTGTACTTCCTGCTTCTCCTAAAGGCCTGGAAGTGTCCTCTTCTTCCTTTTCCTCAGAAAGCTTATTTTCCAGAGATCCCGTTTCTTTCTCTGATTCGGTTTCCTTACTGCTGCCCGGTCCCCAAATTCCCGGTCTCTTCTCTTCCTCTTTTGTTGTTTCTTTTTCACTTTCCTTTATACTGATCGTTTCCCTTGTTTCTTCCGTTTTTTCTAAGCTGCTGCTCTCCTCTTCTGTTTCCGTTTCTTCTGCAGAAGTCTCCGGAATTGTCTCCTGTGGCTTTGAAGCCTCTGTTTCCTTTGGAGCATCGGCGCCGCCTGTCTTATCCTTGGAATCTATTTTTCCGGAGCCCGAAGAAGATTTGGAGGGTGCAGCTGCTCCCTCTTCATACAGCCCTGTTTCTTCCGAAATGTGGGCACTGATCTTTTTTAATCCGGAAGATGGATGGTATGGCGTATCCTCTCCATACAGGAACTGATGCAGCTGGATCACATTACTCTCCAGAGTAGTTGCGATCACACAGTCCATTTTTCCAACCCGCTTTGTCTCCCTGGAAAAAGGAAAACCTGCCGTATCTGCAATATGAAGTTGATCAATATCTTTTACCAGAGGCAGCGCATCTTCAATCCCTACACTGGTAGAAATCTGAGGTAAAATAGCTTTTGCAAGATTAGTAAGCGTGCCTGCATCTGCCTGTCTTGCTTTTTCCAACGCCAGAGCAATCACCTTCCTTTGGCGCTCTGTACGCTGAAAATCCGTATCCATAAGCCGCAGACGGCTGTAGGCTACCGCCTGAACTCCGTCTAAATGATTGGCTCCAGCCTGTTTAAGCTGCGTCGATCCAATACCCGTGGAATTGACGGTTTCTGTAATAAATCCATTGATATATTTAAACTCTGCCGGAGTAATTTCCAGATCAATACCGCCTAAAACATTAATCGCTTCAGCCACTGCCTTCCAGTTAAAGGCAGCATAATCATCTATTTTTAGATCCAGGTTTTCTTCCAGTGCATCTACGGCCTGTTTTTGCCCGCCTTTAAAATAAGCTTCGTTGATTTTATGGTACGTTCCCTTGGAGTCAATTTTTAAATATGTATCTCTGAATACACTGGCTAACCGTATCTCACCTGTTTCTCTGTCCAGTGTGCAGACCATCTGTACATCTGCCAGCGCTTTTTTCGTATTGCCGTCACGGCTGTCTACACCAAATACAGCCACTGTCCAGATCCCTGTAGGACGATGAAGGTATAGAAAGCTTCCATATGCCGTAACCGCTAAAAGAAGGAATATCAAAAGCATCGGCCATTTTTTCTTTCTTTTACGACGTCTTTCTCTGACAGAACTGCCTTTCGGATTGCGGCGGGATTTCTCTCCTGTCCTAAACTTATTTCGGGAACGGCTATAGGATTCTCTGTGGTTTTTGGAAGAACCTCCCGCTCTTTTCGAGGATCGTCCCTGGGATGTACCTCTTTTGGAAGGCTCATCTGAAAACGGTATATCCAGTCCGTCTTCACAGCCATACTCGTCTTCAAAATAAGCATCATCTATGGAATCAAAGGATTCCCGTTCCCGAAAACTGCGGCCGTCATGGGAGGAGACCCTGGAGCGGGAAGGCACGTTTCCGGAAGAGCCCGCCCTCCTGCGCCTGGACTGCATTCGTAAAAGTTCATCCTCATTATCATGGTAATTCATGGATTTTCACCTCTGTTTCATTTTCTTTCATAACAGCTATTCTACCACAGGAAAACAGATAAATACAGCTGTAAAGTCTTACGGAATCATTAAATCTGATTCATTGTCCACTGATGTTAAAATTTGTAAATATAAAAATATCCCCTTTCAGACAGACAGATGAAATACCAAAAAACTGCTGCCAGAAAGGGGCATATCAAAAACTTCATAAATTATCGTGATTGAAATTACTTCTGATCCTTCCATTGCTGTTTCAGCTTTGCAAAGGCCATAATAGCCTCTACAGCACCATCAGGACCTACCGAACTGCTGTTCAAACACAGATCATAGCTTCTGGGATCCCCCCAGCGCTTGTTGGAATAATAGTTATAATAGCTGGATCTCTTCTTATCTGTCTTTACAATAACCTCTTTTGCTTTGGAATCATCCAGGTTATACAGCGTCTTAATCCGCTCCAGCTTATCTTTTTCATCGCCCGCGATAAATACGCTTAAAACATTGGGATAATCTTCCAGGGCATAATCTGCGCATCGTCCAATGATCACACAAGACTGTTCATCTGCCAGATGCTTGATCGCATCAAACTGCGCAAGAAAGATTTTGTGATTAATAGGCATATCCGAGTATCCTGCGGCTGTATAGCCCATAGAATAAGAATCCATCACCAAAGAATATAAAAAGCTGCTGGTAGGACGTTCATCGTGCTTTTCAAATAATTCCTGACAGAGGCCGCTATGCTTTGCTGCCTTTGAAAGAAGCTCTTTGTCATAGCATTTCACTCCCATCTTTTCCGCCAGCTTTTCTCCGATCAATTTTCCGCCGCTGCCGCACTGTCTGCCGATTGTAATAACAAGATTTCCTGACATTCTGCATACCCCTTTCTCTGGCCTCACAGCAGGAACCAAGCTGTTCCCTGCTCTCTCTGCCATATTTGTATTATAACTCAAAAATTCAGAAAAGTATATAGAAATATACAGAAAATTCTATTTTAAAAGCACATTATTAGACAAAAGTGATAAAATCCACTAATTGTGTCTAATTAATTCAGAGTCTTAAGCAGATTTTCAAAGTAATCTGGAAGGGGGGCGGAAAATTCCATATAAAGACCTGTTCTGGGATGAATGAATCCAAAGACACCTGCATGGAGTGTCTGACCTTTAAGACCGGAAATCGGACATTTAGCCGGGCCATAAACGGCGTCTCCCAAAAGAGGATGATGAATGCTGGCCATATGAACACGAATCTGGTGGGTACGTCCTGTTTCCAGTCTGCATTCTACGTGAGTAAACTGCCTGAAACGTTTTAATACATGATAGTGGGTCACTGCTGATTTTCCCTTGTCATAGTTGATGCTCATCTTTTTCCGTTCCACCGGATGGCGGCCAATGGGAGCGTCAATCGTTCCCTCCTCTTCTTTTATGACGCCATGAACGATCGCCTGATAGCGCCTGGTAATAGAGTGTTCTTTTAACTGAGCCGCAATCGAATTATGTGCCATATCGTTTTTACATACGATCAATACGCCGGTTGTATCCATATCAATCCTGTGTACGATCCCCGGACGCATGACTCCATTGATACCGGAAAGCTGCCCGCGGCAATGATCCATCAGTCCATTGACCAATGTATGGGAATAATGGCCTGCGGCGGGGTGGACAACCATTCCCTTTGGCTTATTGATCAGGATCACATCCTGATCTTCATACAGAATGTCCAGTTCCATATGCTCCGGCTCTATTTCTGGTTCCACCGCTTCTGGAATATCCATGGAAAGAATATCCTCATCTTCTACCACATAGCTTGCTTTTACCGGCTTTCCGTTTACCAGGATCCGTCCGTCCTTTAAAAGCTTCTGGATGTAGGAGCGGCTCAGCTGTCCGGCAGCTTCGGCCAGATATTTATCAATACGCAGACCGCCTTCCTGGTCGCCTACACAGATTTCCTGTTTCACTGCGTTTTCTCCTTTCCATGAGCCTTTCCGGGCTGGAAGCAGTCCAAATCTTCATCATCATAATAAAAAAGCACTAAAAGCACCAGTCCTGCTGCCGCTATGGTAACGTAGCAGTCTGCCACATTAAATACGGGAAAATCAATCAGGCGAAAGTAAAGAAAATCAACCACATAATTCTGGGTCATCCGGTCGATCATATTTCCGACTGCCCCTGCGGCTACCAGCATCAGGCATACTGCTAACGGACGATATTTCGGTGTTTCCGGCATCCGACACATCATATACAGGATTGCTGCCAATACGGCTATTCCGATCAGGAAGAAAAAAAACTGACGGTTCTGCAGCATTCCAAAGGCGGCACCTCTGTTTTCAAGATAGGAAAATTCAAATACGCCTTTTATTACGGCTACCGGCTCCTGGTTCTTAAGAAACCGAACCGCCAGCCCTTTTGTCCACTGATCCAGCCCCACAAGAATCAAAAAACCGATTAAGAAGCTTACCAGAAGGGATCGTTTTTGTCTGCTCATCATTGTTACTCCTTCATATCAATCGTATTTCTGCCCCGGTCAAAGGCATAATATTTTTTACAGGGAAACAGCCTCAAAACCGGCACGGATTTCATCCTCTGAAAGGGAATGATCCACATAAGCATCTCCGATTCCATTTAAAAGGACAAATTTCACCCTTCCTGCTTCCATCTTCTTGTCACTCTTTGTAGCATCAAATACTTCCTTCCAGATCAGGCCATCTACAGTAGTTGGAAGTTCAAAGGACGCCATCGTATGTTTAATATCATCTGCTTCCGTTTCACTCAAAGTACCCTTTAAACAGCTGATACGGGCTGCTGCCACACAACCCAGGCCGACACAGTGGCCGTGAAGCATAGTAAAATTCTTTAACTTTTCCACAGCGTGGCCCAATGTGTGGCCAAAGTTTAAATATGCCCGTTCTCCCTGCTCTGTAGGGTCTTTTTCCACCACTGCTTTTTTTATCTCATTGCTCCGAAAGACCATCTGCCGGCATGTCGTAAGATCACGGGCCATCACCGCATCACGATGTTCCTTTAACCACTCATAGTATGCCTTATCCTGAATCAGTCCATGCTTTATCACCTCTCCCATTCCGGAAGAAAACTGTTCCGCAGGAAGCGTCAAAAGTGTTTCCAGATTGGTATATACCAGTCTGGGCATATGAAAGGCACCCACCATATTTTTGTAATCCGCAAAGTCCACCCCCGTTTTTCCTCCGATGCTGGAATCCACCTGAGACAGCAGTGTGGTGGGGATCTGGATGAAGTCGATTCCTCTCAGATAAGTGGCAGCAGCAAACCCGCAGAGATCTCCTGTCACGCCTCCTCCCAGAGCTGCCAGCATATCTTTTCGGTCAAAATGCTCTAAAATCAGATGTTCATAAAGCGTCCGAACCGTATCCAGGTTTTTATGTTCTTCACCTGCTGGAAAAATAAAAACAGAAACCATGCTGCAGCATTGGCTTAGGATTTCTTTTACCTTGTCCAGATAAAGGAATGCCACATTAGAATCTGTAACAATACATATTTTGCGCTTTTCCAGATGAAATGCCGCCAGTTCCTCCTTCAGTCCTTCAAAGGATGTTTCCATACAAATATCATAAATGGGATCTCCATCCCTGCAAACCGTCAAACGTTCCTTCATACGTCAAGTTCCTCCTGATCTGTCTGAATTTTGTGTAGTATGAACAGAAAAACGGGGGCTGCTGCAGGAAATAAAATTCTCCCAGTGGCAGCAGCCTCCGCAAATCCTGTCCCTATGTAGTTTAAATGTGAATGGTCATACCTGCCATCTCCATACCGGACACATCACCGGCTGCCAGCATGTCCTGAAAATCACCGGACAGCTCCACAGAATTAGGGGTTACAATGAAAATATAGTTGGAAATTCTCTGAAGATTGCCATCCATGGAATAAGCAGCTCCGGATACGAAATCAATGATCCTCTGTGCTACCTCCATGTGGATTCCTTCCATATTAAGAACCACTGCTTTTCCAGATAAAAGGTAATTACAGATATCCTTGGAACTGTCCATAGAGGTAGGCTTTACCATCGTAACCTCCATACCGGAACGGCGCATGGGAACCACCTTTGGCGTAGGACGTCCCAGAAAACGGGATTTGTCCTGAGGTTCATCGTAATACTCTTCATCATCCGCAGTATTCTTCCTTGAGAAAAAGCTCTTTTTAGGCGGCTCATCTTCAAAGTCATCGTCCAGGTAGTAATCCTCACCCTCCTCTTCAGGATTTAATCGCATGGTATCCATCAACTTACCTAACAGACTCATTTTACTCTCTCCATTTCCTCTCTATCAACGCTGCCTTACACAGCGCCGTAATGCCGCTCACCAAAAATACCGGTGCCGACCCTTACCATGGTAGCGCCTTCCTCAACAGCGACCTCATAATCTCCGGTCATACCCATAGAAAGCACATCCATAGTAACATTATCAATGTTTTTCCTACCTATGTCAACAGCAAATTCATATAATTTTTTAAAAATTTCCCGATTTTCCTCTGGATTCTCAACAAATGGCGCAATTGTCATCAATCCGCGGATATGCACATGAGGGAAGGTGATGATCTCCCGTATGGCCGCCTCGGCATCTTCCATAAAAAAGCCATATTTGCTCTCTTCTTTTGCCACATTGATTTCCAAAAGAATATCCACTTCCATATTCTTTTTTGCAGCCTCCTCCTCAATCTGTCTGGCAAGGCGCAGGGAATCCACAGAATGGATCAGGACGGCCTTTCCCAAAACCTGATGAACCTTGTTGCGCTGCAGATGTCCGATCATATGCCAGCGCACATCATCAGGAAGGCTGCCATATTTTGCCTGGATCTCCTGAACCTTATTTTCACCAAAATCCCTGGCTCCTCCCTCATAAGCTTCCTCAAGCATGGGAACAGGTTTTGTCTTGCTTACCGCAATAAGCGTTACCTCGGACGCATCTCTTCCCGCTCTTTGGCAGGCCTCCTCGATACGCCTTCTTACTATTTCCAGATTGTCTCTTATCTCTGACATCGTTTCATCCTCCTCTGTCAAATCCTGATTTAAAACAGCGATCCTATTGATACAGGATCTGGCCTTCCGTAACCAGAGAGGCATCCAGCACAATATGGTCATATACAGACAAACCGTAGCTTGCTCCTTTTTTTATGGTATAGTATTCGCTGTTGGAATCCAGAATTTCAATTTCTTTAAATACGGTATATCCCTTGTTAATGTTAAAAACACCCTTTAAAGCCCTGGTACTTCCCACCTGGAACCGCTCCTGGGAATCAGGCTTTACAATATAGTCGCCGGATTTTAAGGGGCCGTCCTCCTGAACAGCAATATAATAAAATTCTTCATCATCAAAGCCGATTTCTATAGGGGTAAAGACAGCTGTTGTTCCATTTGCATCATAGATTTCTTTATTTACACCGCTGTCTGTACTGTCCCCGCCCTGAGTGACAAAATCTCTTGGGATCTGATAGAAATTTTTCTCAGTTACTGCACTGACAGGGATTTTAAGCCCCTTTGCCTGATCCTGGCGAATCTCAAAATTCACAAAACGGTCTGTGATAAACTGTGCCATGTATTTATTAAAATCCAGCTTACCGAAAACAGAGCCGTCCTTTCCCGTAAAAATGGAAAAAGAAGCGGTGGTTTCAATACTGTGATCCTTAAATTCCACCTCAAGCGAGGACTTGTCCCCATAGAGGGCCCTGTCCTCCTCTGTAAGAGGGAATACAACCGACCAGTTTTCAGAAGTTGCAATCTTATAGGCAGGTGTTCCGCTCTCGATCAGATCTCCTGATTTATGAAAGGTTTTCGTATAGGCAGACCGGTCAAAAGATGCCGTCTCCACTTCCTCAGGCTTAAGATTTTCATAGGAATCAAAGCCATAGGATACCACACCTGACTGAGGCGATACCACCTGTTCAAAGACAATGCCGGATTCCCTGGCAATCTGATCCAGCTGATCCAGAGCACTGAAGCTGGAATACTCCATCACTGCCGCTTCCAGGGTATAACGGGCATCATAAATCGCCCCAAAATCCTCGTCCGAACGGCTGGTAACAAAGGAGGACAGCTGTTTTTTTAAATCAGCCAGGTTTTCATCACTGAGCGTCTGATTCTCAACCCCATGCTCCTTTAAAAGGGAATCCAGGCGGCCGGTTTCGTCCAGAGAATAAACCCTGGAACCTACGGAGGCACGTTTGCCTTCCCGTAGGTAATAGTTGATATACCCGCTGTTATCCGCATTATAGACTTGTTCTTCTCTCAGGATCAGTCCTGTGTAGGGACGGTCATTTACAATACCGCCTTCTGCCACCTCATAAAACTGGATTTTTTCATGTCCCATATAGATAAAAATATTGATCAGAAGATACAGAAAGATAACACCGAATATCAGCTTGCCGATATCATTGCGTGGCCGCCGGTAAGGAATGATCTTTCTGTTTTTTCTGTGCTTTTTACTGGCCATGAATAACGGCTCTCCTTTTAAAGTCTTGTTTCGTAAAAAAGCTGCCCTCCGCACCAGGCGTACTTCAAAACCTCGTGCGGCAGGCAGCCTAAGTTCTGTCTGCTATTTTATCACAGAATATGTATCATTACAATGAAATAATCACATCACCCTTTGCATTCTCCGGAAGCTCATCCGCGTCCATGGAAATGCTTAATACGAAAGTAACATGATATTTGTCACTGAGTTTTTTCAATGTCTCGTAGGTCTCGGAAATGTCCGCTCCCTCTAAGCACGCCAGCTTTAAGAAGCTGTCAAGATACATAGTCTCAAGATCATGATCCTGAGAAAGAATGCCACAGATAAATCCTAAAAATCCTTCGCTGTGTGTGATCGGAAATTCGTTCACATTGATAAGACGGATCCGGTTGTTCAGCTCATACATATGCTGAGCGCTCTTATCCAGATATACAACGGTGCCGCTGGCTCCCTTGATTGCTGCATTGGCCATGTCTAACAGATGTTTTGTCTTGCCTTTACCTTTTTTTCCTGCAATAATCTGAACCATACCTATCTCCTCCTTGAGTTATATATGTTGTATAAAAAATCAATTAAGATTACCTTGATTATAGTACAAATTCATGCGGAACGCAATCACTATTTGACGATTTTAGAAATTATATTTGTCATATTATCATAAAGATGGGCGCGGCTGTCCGATTTCAGCACAACAGATATAAAATTTCCTTCCGAGGCATCATCCTTTGATGCAATAATTAAGCAATAGCCGGCTGCTTTTGTGGTACCCGTCTTTCCGCCTAACACGGTAACTCCCTCCGGCGTATCCCGTTCCCCTGTGATAAACTGGTTGCTGCATTTCCAGGTTCTGGATACACTCTCTCCGGCCCCATTAATGTAATCTGCCGTGTACGCCTTCGCCTCAATAATCTCCCGAAATTGGGGGTATTTGAAGGCCTCGTTGAATATCAGATAGAGATCATAGGCTGTGGTATAATGATCCTCATCATGAAGTCCGTGCGGATTTACAAAATGGCTGTCCACTGCGCCCAGACGTTTCGCTTCCTCATTCATCCGGTCTGCAAATGCCTCTATACTGCCATCCATATGAACCGCAATGGCTGCACCCGCATCGTTTCCAGACGGAAGCATAAGACCATAGAGAAGCTGCTCCAGCGTAAGGGTATCACCCGGCTTAATGCCACAGAGTGTAGCGCCTGACTCTGTAATTACCGCTTCATCCGTAACCTTTACCTGATCCTCCAGGTTGCCGTATTTGATCGCCACCAGAGCAGTCATTACCTTTGTAATACTGGCCGGATACATGGTTTCAAAGGCATCCTTGCTGTAAAGCGTCTGATGGCCGTTCAGATCAAAAAGCGCTCCCGCCTCAGAGGTGAGAAAATTCGGATCAAAGACACTCTCATCGGATACAACGCAGAGATCTGAGGCGAAACCTTCCATGACTTCTTCCTCTGAACCTGCCAAGGCAATCGCCGGAAGGCGCTCTTTCAGAGAATACGCATCAGAAAAGCCGCCAAAGCAGCCTCCAAGACACAAAGAAGCAGCCAATATGAGGGCACTCCAAGCTCTGACATACCCCCGCTTCATTATCTGTCAACCTCTCTCCATTCCATATCACCTCTGTCAAGAGCCTTGATCAAAAGCTCCGCAGTCGCCAGATTGGTAGCCAGAGGAATGTTGTAGGTGTCGCAGAGACGGACTACATCATTTACGTCCGGCTCATGTGACTTGGGCATCAGGGGATCCCTCAAAAAAATAACCAGATCCATATCGTTATGCTCAATCTGAGCCGCCATCTGCTGAATCCCGCCCAGATGACCAGCCAAATGTTTGTGGATATTAAGATTTGCAACCTCTTCTATGAGTCTTCCGGTTGTTCCGGTGGCATACAGAGAATGCTTGCTTAAAATCCCTCTGTATGCGATGCAGAAATTCTGCATCAGTTTTTTCTTTGCATCATGTGCAATTAAGCCAATTGTCATATTCAGACCCCTCCTTAGGAATTAGTAGTGTCGTGGTACCCGCTGCAGTCCTACATTGAGCACAAGCCCCATACCAATAAAAATACTGATCAGCGAACTGCTTCCAAAACTGATAAACGGAAGCGGAAGTCCGGTATTGGGAAAAATACCTGTAGCAACTGCGATATTGGCAAAACTCTGAAATGCAATGAGCGTAGCCATACCGGTACATAACAGCCTGCCGGCCATATCTTTTGCCCTGGCTGCCATCATAAGACATTCATATACAATCAGTAAAAACAGCAAAATCACGATGGCGCAGCCGATAAAACCAAGCTCCTCACCGATAACGGCAAAGATAAAATCAGTCTGCTCCTCCGAAAGAAAATTACCGTTTTTTACAGATGCAATCGTAGTGTTGTAAAGCCCCTTTCCATGCAGCTGACCAGAACCGATCGCGATAATGGAGTTATTCTGCTGATAACGTGCCTCTCCATACTGCTCTGGGTAAAACCAGGCTAAGATACGTCCCGCCTGGTATTCTTTAATAAACGGGATCATACCATGAAGAAGAAGGTACACGCCTGTCGCAATCATAGGGATGACAACTGCCAGTGTCCCCACGATCCAGCGGTAGCTGATGCCGCTGGCGAACACAATCCCCAACACGATCACCACAGTAACGAGACAGGTAGAAAGGTTTGGCTGTTCAAATATAAGCATGGCCGGAACGGCAAAAAGCGCTGCCGCCAGTACCACGGTAGAAACCTTGTCTACCTTCTCCTGATATTTCATAAAATACCAGGAGAAGGTGATGATAAGGCCAATCTTTACAAATTCCGAGGGCTGGAGCTGTCCCAAAACAGGAACCTCGATCCAGCGTTTTGCATTATTGACGGATCTGCCCCAAAACAGCACGGCCAGAAGGCTTCCGATGCAGATCAGATAAATGACCGTGCTGAAATTCAGTATCTTATGGTAATCTACCAGTGAAAGACAAACAGCAATAGCCATGCCAGCCAGTATGCCAAACATCTGTTTTGTCACTGCTTCCGAATCCATATTGGTGGCACTGCGCACGACCAGTATGCCAATGACGCTTAAAGCTGTCATATAGGCAAGAAGCCGGAAGCTGTAATTTCTGAAATCATAATCAAAAAGCATATCAGTAAAGCCCCTTATTGGAAATGGAGCGTATGGGTATATCTGCCTGGAGCACCGGCAGCCCCCGGCAGGAGGCGGAACCGTCTGTGTCCATCAAAAGGCGGACATTGTCCTTTTCTATCTCCATGTATTTGGAAATGACACGGATCATGTCATTTTTGATCAGCCTTATGAGTTCCGGCGAACAGCCTGCCTTATCTGCCACAAGGAGAAGCTTCAGCCGGAATTTGGCCGTATCTTTGGAACGTCTGGTCTTCACGTTGTTTCACCCCTCCTATGCCCGCTTCAGCACCCGGGCCAGCCTTACAAGAAAGCCTCTGGCCTCGCCGGGGGATTCGATGGGGATATTCTGCCCTAAGAGCCTGCGGCATACATTCAGGTAAGCCTGTCCGGCGGCGGACCCTATTCCTACCAAGGGTTCTCCCTGATTGGTGGAGACTACGATGTTTTCATCATCCGGAATAGCGCCAAGGATATCCACGGCTAAAATATCCCGTACATCTTCTAAAGACATCATGTCTCCCCGGCGTACCATATCCGCCCGGATCCGGTTGACTACCAGCCCGATTTCAGTAATGCCCGCGTGTTCCAGCAGGCCGATGATCCGGTCTGCATCGCGAATGGCTGAAACTTCGGGAGTGGTCACCACCAGAGCCCGTCCCGCTCCTGCAATGGCATTGTAAAAGCCCTGCTCAATTCCTGCGGGACAGTCCAGAAGGATATAATCAAACTCCTCCTTCAGGTCTTCTGTCAGCTTAACCATCTGCTCCGGATTTACCGAGGATTTGTCCCTTGTCTGGGCCGCGGGCAGAAGGTAAAGGCTTGGATATCTTTTGTCTCTTATCAGGGCCTGCTTCATACGGCAGTTTCCTTCTACCACGTCTACAAGATTGTAGACAATGCGGTTTTCAAGACCCATCACCACGTCCAGGTTGCGCAGACCGATATCGGTATCAACCAATACCACTCTCTTTCCCAGAACGGCCAGTCCTGTTCCCACATTGGCAGAAGTAGTCGTCTTGCCTACCCCGCCTTTTCCAGAAGTAATCACAATGACTTCACTCATATAGACCTCCTGAAAAAATGAACTTTACCCATCTATTGTACATTAAATTTTGTGAATTTACCAGTATTTTTTTCCATTCAAGAAAAATTTAATACAGTTCGGCAAAATTTTACATATATCAGCCCATATCCCCAAAAATGGATCGTCCTTTTACAGGCCGGAACGCTATTTCACCGTCCCTGATACAGGCGATCATGGCTCCTCGGCCGAACCGGCGGTGTTTTTCATTTGTTGGAATCGGACAGTTTCCGATACGAAGCTGAAAAGGCATCATGGAAAAGGCCATAACTACTGCCTGAGCATTTCCGGAAACACCTGCCGTCACAGAACCCTTTAGCTCGCCCAAGACGATCACATTTCCCTTTGCCGTGATCCTGGCCCCATGCTCCACATCTCCGATCACTATAATGCTGGACTCTGATTCCAGGGTATCTCCCCTGCGGAGTGTTCCACGGTAAAACTGTCCGGTCTGGGCACTCAGCTCCATAAGCTTTTCATTCAGAGCTTTTTCGCAACGTTCGATCCGCTGGGCATCCGTATCCAGAAGACAGAGCACATCAATCTGTGAATTTTCCGTAATAGTATTTACCACAGCCATCTCCTCTTCAGGTGTAAGCCTGCGCCCTTCCAGTGTAAGAGTCATCTGAACTGCCCCCCAGAAACGGGCGCTGTCTTTAAATTTTTTTGCAATAGCGACAAGAAGCTCCTCAAAGGGGAGATTTGGATCCAGCAGCACAGTCATGCCTGCCCGGCTGCTTTTAATGACGATCCCGTTTTGCATATGATCACCTTCCTCCTGTATGATATCATTCTTCAACGGAGCTGTTTGATGCGCTTAAGGCTCCTGAGCCCACAATTTCTTCAAAGCTCGTATAGCCGTAATAGTATTCATAGATCTGTTTTCCAAGAGAAGCCGCATTGGTTCCCGCATAGCCATATGGGATATTGACCGTTACCGCGATCTCCGGATTGGAATAAGGAGCAAAGGAAACGAAAAATGCATGGTTGGACCGGCTCCGATCCTCCTGCGCCGTACCTGTCTTTCCTGCCACTTCTACATGGGAGCCTGCGAATACGCTTTTTGCAGATCCCTCTGTAACCACCCGGCGGATACCGGACTGGACAGCATCCCAGGTAGAAGTCTTTGCTTCAATCTGTGAACTGGTTTCAGGGGTATAATCTTCAATCAGATTTCCGTCTGAATCCGTAAGCTTGTCCAGGAGGCTCAGTTCAAAGACCGTACCGCGATTTGCCACAGCGGAAATGTAGCGGGAAAGCTGCACGTTACTGTAGGAGTTGGTTCCCTGTCCCATAGCTGAACGCTCCGGATCCTCTGTGGTCAGATGAGGCTCTGTTTCAGGAAGTTCAATACCTGATGTGTGATCCAGACCGAACATGGATGCATATTTGCGGATTGCCTCAAGTCCCTTTTCCGAAGAATAGGTTCCATCCTCTGTAAGGCTTAAACGGTGTCCAAGCTCTGCAAAGACCACATTACAGGAATTTTGGATTCCGGTCACAATATCCTCTACTCCGTGACGTCCCGGGAATACCCAGCAGTTAATAGGCGGGCTGGACAGATCATAGGAGCCTGTACACTCAATGGTATCGGTAAGAGATATCACGCCCTCCTCCAGAGCTGCCACGGCAGTAATCGGCTTAAAAGTTGAGCCCGGCGCCTTGATGGCCTGAGTTGCATTATTATAAAGAGGATTGGACATATCGTTCTGGAGTTTCGCAAAATACGCCGCATCCACACTGCCTGACATCTTGTTATTATCATAGCTTGGGTAAGAAACGAGGGCTAACACCTCTCCGGTGCGCACATCAGTCACAACCGCTCCGGCTGTACAGGGATCTAAGGCCAGCTGCGCTGGAGTCAGCTCCAGATTGGAAATTTTCTTTTTAATAAAGTTGTAGGCATATACACTGTCTCCTCCGGCTAAAGCCGCCTGTGCTCCGGGATCCGGCTCCAGTACGCCCTGGTCAAAGAGGGCCAGACAGAGTTCGCTGCCTCTGATCACCTCGTTATTGATCAGATAGCGGAACATACGCTTAGTAAATTTCCCATCTTCCTCCAGATGAACACAAATGTAGTCAACCAGCTGTGCAAAGCTGTCATCCGCATTGGAATACTTGTTCTCCGAGTCCAGCTTTGTAGTGTCGATCCAGTTGCCGGATATACCGCTGTAGATATAATCCCTGAGGCTGATGGTTCCTTCTTTCCAGGAAAGATACTCCTCTGAACTGGTATCAATCTTATCACGCTTAATGATTCCTGTTTCTTCGGAAGCCAGAAAACTGTAGATATAATTCATATAGCTTTTCATATCCTCCGGAAGATCATTCATCGCTCTGGCATGAGGACTTAAAAGCTCATTCTTTATATCTGTCAAAATCTGTGTTTTGGATGAGGTATAGGTGCTGTAAATCTTATTTTCCACAGAAGAGGCATCCGGCTCAGCCATAGCCTCCAGAGAAAGCACATTGTTATTGATCAACTGATAATACGCATTCTTAACAGGAATCGGCTTTTTAGATCCGTCCTTTACTGTGGCAGGATCTACATCCTCGTTTACAAGGAATTTGGTGATAATTCCTGCCAGCTGCTGCTCCATCAGCTTATAGGTGGCAATCTGAAGATCCCGGTCGATGGTCAGATACACATCATTTCCAGCCTTGGCGTCCTGCTGCTCAATGACCTCCCTTGGCCGTCCCATATTATCCACATACATTTTGGTATAGCCCTTTTCGCCCTGAAGATCCAGTTCCATATACTGCTCAATGCCGATTCGGCCAACCACATCATTGAGATTGTATTTTTCATCCTCCTCGGTGAGATTTTTACCCTTTTTATTTTCTTCCTCTCTCCACTGCTCATTCAGTCGGTCTACCTGTTCTTCCTGAACCTTTCCCGTATATCCGATAATGGGGGAGAAATACAGGCTGTCATTGTATACACGGATATAGCTTTCTTCTACAGAAACACCCTTTAGATCAGCCGCATTTTCATGGATCTCTGTCATGGTCTCCCGGCTTACATTGGTGGCTACGGTAGTGCTCTCGTATTTCTGGTACTCCGTAAGCTTCATGGTATAGATGATATTGATCATATCGAGAGCCGTCTGATCCGTAAGCTCTAAGGGATTGCCTTCTTCATCCTTCATATCGTTTAAGTTATAGCCGTCACGGCCGGAGCTTTTTTTCAGCTCAAAGGCTTCTCTTGCTGTAATGTCCGAAGGATAACGGCCGCTGGCATCATCCAGCTTTTCGGAGCTGATTCCATAAAAATTAAGCAGAAAACGCTTGTGAGAAGCCTTAGAGGTGGTGGTGAAATACATCTCTCCCTGCTCGTTTATGGCAATCTCCAGCTTTCCTTCTACCTTTTCTCCTCTTCGCTCCAAAATTGTCACCAGGCGGTAGATCATGGCATTTCGATCTGCAGGCCTTGGATAATCGCCTAGATCCTGGATCGTAACCGAATAAGCCAGTTCATTATAGGCAAGAAGCTTTCCATTGCGGTCGTAGATATTGCCTCTCGTTCCCGGCGCAGTAACCATTTTTTCCGTTCGCTGCATATAGGACTGCTGATATTCATCTCCGTGGATAATCTGCAGGTTAAACAGCTTTCCAATGAGCCCTGCGTACATCAGAGTGAAAATCACTGCCAAAGCAAATAGACGGGAGGAAAAAAGCTTTTTTAAAAATTCCTTTACAACTTCTTTCAGTTCATCAAACAATGGTGGTATCTCTCCTTTTTCCTATGTCCTCTACCCGCCGGCTGGCAGACAGGAACAGACGATATATGAGAAGGGTGGTAACGGCTGTAAAAATAATCTCCGGAAGCATGATCTTCGTAAAATAATAGGGAAGATCTAATCGTCCGCGGATCAGGAAACGGAATATATAAATATACATGCAGTACCACAGACCGTTTGCCACACTCAGGATTAAAGGCAGGGTAATGTAGTCCTCATAATAATACCGGGTAAAGATTCCGTTAAAATAACCGATATAAATATAGATCAGGGTATAAAAACCAAATGAGCCGCTGTAGAATAGATCCAGCAAAAGCCCCGAAATCACGCCGTAGAACATCCCTGCGTTTTTTCCATGGATAAAACCAAAGGAAAAGGTTAAGATCAGCAGCAGATTGGGCGTTGCCGCCAGAAAGGGAAGCAGGGGGAATACGCAGTTCTGGACGGTAAATGCAAGGATAATAAAGCCGATGTTGATCGCAATCTGTTTCACCTTTGCGCTGGTCACTGTTTCTCCACCTCTTCTCCATCTTTCAGATCGGTCAGGATCAGAACCTCCTGGAGGTTATCGAAATTGGCTGCGGGAATCAGATAACCGGACTGGGTCAGATGATCCGGATCAATGGTAACGTCCACCGCATATCCGATCAGAATGCCAGGAAGAAACTTCGTACTGATATTGGAAGTGATGATCTGATCCCCATCCTTTAACACAGCATCCTTGGAAAAATCGGTCAGCTTTAAACGTCCCTGCTCATAGAGGGTTAAATCTCCCGCCACAATACAGTTATAGGAGGAATCCACAGACATGGCGCCTACACGGCTGGAATCGTCAATAATTGAACGCACGGTTGCATAATTGGCTCCTACGTCTGTAACGATTCCTACAAGGCCTCCGTCTGCCACTACATTCATATCCACAGCCACTCCATCGGAAGACCCCTTATTGATCCGAAAAACCTGAAACCATTTTTCAGAGTCCCTTGCAATCACCCGGGCGCCGATTTTATTATACTGCATGTATTCCTGATCCAGCTCATATAGCTGGCGCAGTCGGTTTAACTCGAACTGCTGGGCCTGGAGCCGGTTATTTTCCTCGGTCAGCCGATCCACCTGGATCTTTAAACGGTCATTTTCGTCCAGAGCCGTCTTTAAACGTGAAATATCCGTAAGCTCATTGTAAAGTCCTGTTCCCACACGGTTTACACCGGTCTGAATAGGAATCAGAAAATACCCCACACCGGTCCTTAGAGGCTCTAAGATACCGTCCTTTAAGGAGGTAATGCCGATCAACAGGACACAAAGCAGGGTAAGCCCTGAGAGGATATATTTGCTGCGTTTTGATTCCATGGATATTCATTCCTCTTTCATGTGTTATATGATTATATAAGTTTTTCCCGGCGAAAACTTAAATACCGCCGGTCTCCGATGATCAAATGGTCGATCAGGGTAATCCCTACGACCTCTCCTGCTTCCCGGATCCGGCAGGTTAAAAGCCGATCCGAGCGGCTGGGCTCAGGGTCTCCGCTGGGATGGTTGTGGACTAAAACCATACCTACAGCAAGACAACGAAGCCCTTCAATGAGGATTTCCCTGGGAGTAACCACAGAAGCGTTTACCGTTCCTTTGGAAACAAGGAAATCACGGATCAGATGCTGTTTGGTATTCAGAAACATGACATGGATTTCCTCCTGTTCTAAATGACGCATATCTTCCATGTAATAATCCGCAATCTGATCCGGCTGTGTAAAAGCCACAGGCTCTGCGCTTACCTTCTGCTTCCAAATCCTCCTAGAAAGCTCTCCGATGCACAAAAGCTGGATTCCTTTTACAGGACCTACTCCACGGATGGACTGCAGCTGTTTCAGAGAGCAGTGCAGAAGGCCTGTAAGTCCATCTCCCGGTGCATTTTGTGATAGGATGGCGTCTGCCAGTTCAAGAGACGTGCGTTCACTGCTGCCGGTTCGTATGATGACTGCTAACAGCTCGCTGTCCGTAAGCGCCTTTGGACCGTAAGCCATGCATTTTTCATAGGGACGCTGCTCTTTGGGCAGATCCTTCATTGTAATTCTTTCCATTTATCCTCCTGACTACGCACCTCTCCAAGTACATTTTCAGGATGAGCTTTTAAATCATTTTATAAATAAACAGAGCCACTGCCACTCCAATAATGCTTGCCATGGTAATCTTGATGGTAAGTCCGAAAGTAATGACTAAAAGGCCAAAATCAATGACCAAAGGAGTATCCAGCCCAAAGGACTGGCCATAATTCATCCATTTCAGCCAGGAAATACCATCTGCCAGCTGTCCGATAAATCCTCCCAGTACAATTCCGGCTAAGAGCATAATAAGAAGGATCCAGAAATTTTTACGTCCCATAAACAAACTCTCCTAAGGAAGCCCCGAAGGACGGGGCTGTTTATCATATTACCATAAGTTTTTTTAGGTGTCATCTGAAAAAATTCTTAAGAAACAAGGCTTTTAGGGGACACAACTCCATCATCCGCCAGCTGCTGGAGGGATTTTAAAATTCCAAGCTTGGCATGATACCAGGTAAGCCCTCCCTGGAAATATACGGCATAGGGCGGCTTAATAGGGCCGTCGGCACTGAGTTCAATAGAGGAACCCTGTACAAAGGCTCCCGCAGCCATGATGACCGGACTGTCATAGCCGGGCATATCCCAGGGTTCGGGGGTGACAAAGCTGTCTACCGGAGCAGCTGCCTGGATTCCCTTACAGAAGGAGATCACTCCCTCCGGAGTACCGAAGGTAATGGCCTGGATGATATCATGACGTGATTCGGAGCCGTTTGGCACTACGCCGTAGCCCAGACGCTCGTAGATATTGGCGGCAAAAATCGCGCCCTTTAAGGCTCCTGCTACAACGGTAGGTGAAAGGAACAGACCCTGATAGAGCTGCTGATTCAGTCCTAAGCTGGCGCCCACCTCTTTTCCAAGGCCGGGGGCACTTAATCGGTAGGAAGCACGGTCTACACAGTCCTTTCTTCCGGCAATATAACCTCCAATAGGGGCCAGACCGCCGCCCGGATTCTTGATCAGGGAGCCAACGATCATATCGGCTCCTACATCCGTAGGCTCGATGGTTTCCACAAACTCTCCATAGCAGTTATCTACCATGCAGATCACCTCAGGCTTGATCTTTTTTATAAAGGCGATCAGCTCCCCGATCTGCTTTACAGAAAAGGTAGGACGGGGATCATAGCCCTTGGAACGCTGAATGGTTACAAGCTTTGTCTTTTCATTGACAGCCTTTGCAATATTTTCGTAGTCAAAGGTTCCGTCGGGAAGAAGATCCACCTGGCGGTAGGAAACGCCGTATTCCTTTAAGGAACCCACGGAATCCCTGATACCGATCACTTCCTCCAGGGTATCATAGGGCTTTCCCACAGGTGAAAGGAGCTCGTCTCCGGGACGCAGGTTTCCGGAAAGAGCCACATGCAGGGCGTGGGTTCCGCTCATAAGCTGTGGACGAACCAGGGCGCTTTCTGTGTGGAATACGTGCGCATATACCTCCTCTAAGGTATCACGTCCCAGGTCATTGTAGCCATAGCCCGTGGTAGCTGCAAAATGGATATCGCTGACGCGGCATTCCTGCATGGCATGAATTACCTTTAACTGATTAAATTCTGCCCGTTCATCAATCTCCTGAAAGCGGGTTTTTAAATGTTCCTCTATCTCTGCAGCAAAATCCAGTACCTTTTTGCTGATTCCCAGTGTTTCATACATACCGGTTAATACATTTTGTTCCATTGGTCTGACTCCATTCTTTCTTTTTGTGACCTTTTTCAAGGTTCGGTCTGTCATTGTAGCACGATTCCCTCGTCCATGCAATCCTTCAGAATCTGTTTTAACGCGTTTGACGTATCGTCTGGCGCGCCTGAAAGTTCAATCCAGCGCACCTGGCGCTCTCTGCGAAACCAGGTCAGCTGGCGCTTGGCAAAATGCCTTGTATCACGTTTCAGTATATAGACTGCTTCCTCCAGGCTGCAGCGCCCTTCCAGGTAGTCCAGGATTTCCTTATAGCCTAATCCCTGCATGGAGGTCTGCCCCCGATGGCAGCCCATTTCTTTTAAGCGCTGTACCTCATCGATCAGCCCCTGCTCAAGCATCAGATCCACCCTGCGGTCAATCCTGTCATACAGTCTGGTCCTGTCTGTATTCAGCACATAATAGAGGAAATGATAAGGGGATTCCTTCTGGTGCATGGCTTCGTTATGATGTGAGATTTTTTCTCCTGTTTGTCTGAAATATTCGATGGCCCGGATTACCCGCTTTATATTGTTTGGATGGATCTGGGCGGCTGCCTCAGGATCTGATTCCTTAAGAATATTGTGAAGCACTTCCGGGGCCTGGGAACCGGAACGGGCAGCCAGCTCCTCCAGCTCCTGTCGGAACGGATTTTTCTCACCATCATCTTCATTCTCTGTAAAATCAATATCATAAAGGAGAGCCTGTATGTAAAATCCCGTTCCTCCGGCTATAATGGGAATTTTTTCCCGCATCCAGATATCACCAGCCGCCTTTTTTGCCAGTTTTTGAAACGTCACCACATTAAAATCCTCATCCGGATCCAGAACGTCTATCAGATGATGAGGAATATTCTCCATCTCTTCCGGTGTGATTTTGGCAGAGCCAATATCCATATGGCGGTATACCTGCATGGAATCCGCACTGATGATCTCACCGTTTACAGCCTTTGCCAGTTCAATGGATAGGGAGGTTTTTCCCACAGCCGTAGGGCCGGTAAGAATGATCAGAGGTTTTTTCTCAGAAAACATACACTCTCTCCTTTGCTGTTATACAATACGTTTAAACTTCTTTTCCAGCTCATACCGGCTCATGGAAATGATGGTCGGACGGCCATGAGGGCAGGCGTAAGGGTTTTCCAGCTCCAAAAGCTGGTCAATGAGCCGGTCCGCTTCTGCAGCAGACATAGCATGGCGTCCCTTTACAGCTGCCTTGCAGGACATGGAAGCAATCTTTTCATAAATTATATCCGGGTTATGTACGCTCATATCCTCAGAAAGACCATCGATCATTTCAAGAAGAAGTTCCTTTTTCGCAATGGAAAAAAGATTGGCCGGCACTGCCCGCACTGCGTATTCCCGGCCGCCGAAGGGCTCAATTTCAAAACCGATCCCCTTAAAATATTCCAGATACTGCTCTAATAGCAGGGCTTCTCCCTGATTTAAGGTGAGGATAACAGGGGGATTTACCAGCTGGGAATCATACTGCCTGTCCTTTAAGGAACGGACTGTTTTTTCATACAGCACCTTTTCATGGGCTGCATGCTGATCGATAATATAGAGCTGGTCATTGTACTCCACCATCCAGTAGGTATCAAACAACTGGCCGATGAGCCGGTGCTTTAAACGGGATTTTGGATCCAGGAGCTTTCCGTCAAACAGTTCCAGCTGCTGCATCGGTTCTGCAGCCTGAGAAGCCGGTACAGAAGATCGGGAGATCGGAGCAGCTGCGGCAGGGGGATTCAAAGCCCGCCCAGCATCTTCTGTCTGTTTCGTTTGAAACACTGTCTGAGTTTTTTTCTCACCTTCAGCTGATTCATTTGCAGGCAGATCCTTTTTATCAACATGCTTCCAGCCGGGAGCTTCCTCGCAGAGAAGAGATGGCCGGGAGACACCGGATCTCTGTGCAGACGCTGTCTCTTGGAACACAGGATTAGAACCGGAAGATGACGACCTGTTTCCGGAAGACAAATTTCCCGCGTCCAGACTGCTCTGCCGGCGGATCTCAAAGGGCTCCGGCTGTCTTGGCTGGCGCTCCTCTCTCCTCTTTTGGGCATCCTCCTGCCGCTTTTTGGCTGCTTCATCCAGCGTCACCTGAGGGATCAGTTCCTTATGTGCCAGCGCTTCTCCCACTGCTTCTAACGTCCGGTTAAACACATATTCCCCATCGCTGAAGCGCAGCTCCATCTTGGTGGGGTGTACATTTATATCCAGTGTCTCAGGATCGATGGAAAGGTGCAGCATGGTAAAAGGATATTTGTGCTGCATCATATAGGGCTTATAGGCCTCTTCAATGGCTTTTGAAATAATATTGCTGCGCACATACCTGCCGTTGACAAAGTAATTTTCATAATTCCGGTTGGATCTTGCGATCACCGGCTTTCCGATAAAGCCTGTAATATGGATTCCCTCATAAACCGCATCGACAGAAAGCAGGTTGGAAGTGATCTCACGGCCAAACACGGTATAGATCAGATCTTTCAGATTGTTATTTCCGGAGGTATACAGCTTATTCTGGTTATTTTGGATCAGACGGATGGATATATCCGGATGGGAAAGAGCAATCTTTTCTACCACCGCTGCCACGTGTGTCCCCTCTGTCATTGGGGTTTTTAAGAATTTTTTCCGTACAGGCGTATTAAAAAAGAGATTTCTGGCAATGATCGTAGTTCCCTCCGGGGCCCCCACTTCTTCTATCCCGCGCTCCGTCCCGCCTTCGATCTGATATCGGGTTCCGGTAAGTCTGTCTGCTGTTTTGGAGATCATCTCTACCTGGGATACGGCAGCAATACTGGCCAGCGCCTCTCCACGAAAGCCAAGGGACGCAACGGTGGTAAGATCCTCGGCCGAACGTATCTTGCTGGTTGCGTGGCGCAGAAAGGCGGTGGGAATCTCCTCCTTTGGGATACCGCAGCCATTGTCCGTAATGCGGATCAGGCTGCAGCCGCCCTCCCGGATCTCTACGGTCACTGCCGTAGCCTGAGCATCAATGGCATTTTCCAAAAGCTCTTTTACCACAGAAGCCGGTCTCTCGATCACCTCGCCTGCGGCGATCTGATTGATAGTTGTCTGATCCAGAACTGAAATCACAGCCATATAGCAAACCTCCTTTACAGATCCATCAGGCCGTCCAGCACATGAACCTTCATGCGTCCGCCTTCCAGATCCACATTCAAGATGCAGTCCTTGATTGCAGGAAGAAGAAGTTCCTTTCCGCCGGTAAGTTCAACTACATATACGTCATTTGCCCCTGTTTCCAGTACATCCTTCACTCTGCCAAGAACCGCTTCTTCTTCATTTACAACCGTAAGGCCGATCAGATCTGTGATAAAGTATTCATCCTCTTTTAATTCAACCGCCTGATCTCTGGTGATCAAAAGGTCTCTCTGTCTCCATGTTTCCACATCATTGATATTGTCATATTCCTTAAATTTTAAGATTACCATATTTTTAAAGAATTTTACCTGTTCGATGGAAAGCTCCAAAGGCTCTCTTCCATCCAGAATTACCTTTTTTAATGTTTTAAAGCGCTTGGCATCATCCGTTGTAGGGAATACCTTTACTTCCCCCCGTACGCCGTGGGTGGAAGTAATTACGCCTACTCGCAGCATCTGTTCCATGTCTGAACACTCACTTTCTCTTTATCTTTAACGAAACAGACCGCCGGCCAAACAGCCGACGGTCCGTCCTCTTTACTGGATCTCAACAATTACTTTCCTGTCTTCCTTAGAGGCAGCGGCCTTGACTACGGAACGGATTGCCTTAGCGATCCTGCCTTGCTTGCCAATGACCTTGCCCATATCGGCAGGAGCTACCTTGAGTTCGATCAATGTATCTTCGCCTTTCATTGACTCGGTAACGACTACTTCGTCCGGATTATCGACCAATGCCTTTGCGATCACTTCGACTAATTCCTTCATCTCTCCACCTCGTCTGCAAAGAATAATATTACTGAATACCAGCGATCTTTAACAGCTTTGCAACTGTCTCAGTTGGCTGAGCGCCGTTTGCCAGCCACTTCTTAGCAGCTTCCTCATCAAACTTGATCACGCTTGGATCTTTGGTAGAATCATAGTATCCAACTTCCTCGATAAATCTTCCGTCTCTTGGGGATCTGGAATCTGCTACTACGATTCTATAAAAAGGAGCCTTCTTCTGTCCCATTCTTCTTAATCTCATCTTTACTGCCATTTTTCTTACCTCCGTAAAATCATTTTCTATTGATTGTTTTATTTTTCTATATTAGACATACAGGAGCCTTCCTGTGTGACTAGCTTATTTAAAACGGAAGCTTAAGCTTCCCGCCCATAAGGCCACCAAGACCTCCTAAGCCCTTTCGCTTTCCGCCGCCCATAAGGCCCGGCATCTGCTTCATCATCTTCTTCATCTGGTCAAACTGCTTTACCAGACGGTTCACTTCGCTGACATCTACTCCGGCACCCTTTGCGATGCGCTGTTTCCTGGAAGGATTTATAAGGCCCGGATTGGCCCGCTCCTCCTTTGTCATGGAGAGGATAATGGATTCCACACGGCGCAGGGAGCGCTCGCCTTCATCCATATCAATGCCGGAAAGCTGGCTTCCAACACCGGGCATCATGGAAAGAATACTTCCCATACCGCCCATCTTTTTAATCTGCTGCATCTGGGTTAAGAAGTCATTGTAGTCAAACTCTGCCTTGCGCAGCTTCTGTGAAAGCTCCTTTGCCTGCTCCTCGTCTACCTCAGCCGCCGCCTTCTCGATCAAGGACTGGATATCTCCCATTCCCAAGATTCTTGAAGCCATACGATCCGGATAAAACTGTTCCAGATCAGAAAGCTTTTCTCCCATACCAATGTAGAGGATCGGCTTTCCTGTCACGGAACGGATGGAAAGAGCCGCGCCGCCTCTGGTATCGCCGTCCAACTTGGTAAGGATTACGCCGTCAATGCCGACCTTGTCATTAAAGGTACCAGCTACATTTACCGCATCCTGACCGGTCATGGCGTCTACTACCAGAATGGTCTGATATACTTCTACTGCTTCCCGGATGCCTACCAGCTCGTCCATCATACTTTCATCAATATGAAGACGGCCTGCAGTATCCAGAATCACTACGTTAAAGCCATTTTTTGAGGCGTGTTCGATGGCGCCCTTTGCAATATCCACAGGACTGATCTTATCGCCCATGGTAAATACTGGGATTCCCACCTTTTCGCCATTGACCTGCAGCTGCTTGATGGCTGCGGGACGGTATACATCGCAGGCCGCAAGAAGGGGCTTTCTGCCCTTTGCCTTTAGCTTGGCTGCAATCTTTGCCGTCGTGGTCGTCTTACCTGCACCCTGGAGACCTGCCATCATAATGACCGTAATCTCACTTGCGGGTTTTAAGGCAATCTCTGTTGTCTCAGAACCCATAAGCTTTATCAGCTCTTCGGTTACAATCTTGATTACCGTCTGTCCCGGTGTCAGGCTTCCAAATACCTCTTCGCCGACCGCCCGTTCCTGAATGGAACTTATAAACTGCTTTACTACCTTGAAGCTTACGTCGGCTTCCAAAAGAGCCATCTTTACTTCCTTTAAAGCAGCTTTTACATCGGCCTCAGACAGGCGGCCTTTGCCGCGCAGGTTTTTGAAAATATTCTGCAATTTATCGGATAAGCTTTCAAAAGCCATTGATAACCTCCTGAAGGTCTTTTGCTGTAGGGATCACAGCGCTGCCATGATCTTTCCGGACAGGCTTCGGATCTCATCCATCAGCTGTATATCCCGGGTTTTGGTACAGGTCTCTGCCAGACCGTCCAGCTCCCTGACCATATCACGGATTTTCATGAATTTTGCCACAAGATGCAGCTTTTCTTCATATTCCTCCAGTATACGGTCACAGCGCTTTTTCAGATCATGGACGCTTTGACGGCTGATTCCCTGCTCCTTTGCAATCTCGCTGGGAGAAAGGTCATTAAACACCATGTCCTCATAGATGCGGCGCTGGTGCTCCGTCAGCAATTCTCCATAAAAATCGTACAGCAGACCCTGTTCAACGATCTTTTCCATTTCAACCACCTGTGTTATCATACACGATAGCTGCAATCTTGTCAAGCATTTTTACTTGACGAACGGTACATTTCTGCAATTTCTTTTACAAGAGCTCTGTCCAGGATCAGATTTTCCGTCAAAGGATTGATAACAGCAGGATCTCCCGCTGCTGCCCGAAGTCCGTCTGCCAGGCTGAACACCATGCAGCCCCACTCTTCCCTCTTATATGCCTTTTGAAATTCCAGCCAGTCTGTAAACATAGGCAGGAACTGCTTATGCTCATTGTTTTCAATCCGCGGGAAGAAGAGATTGTCCTGTTTCTCTGCATCAATGGTATTCTGTCCCTTATTTAACCCCTCTGTTTTCTCAAATTTTACCGGCACCAGAAGCTTTGCCTGCAAAAGTTCTTTCTTTAAGTGTTCCTTTTTCGCTTCCACATTGGCCTCGCGCTCTGAGTAAGACACATTCCAGCGGATTTCCTGCAGATACTCTGCCATGGCACAGCGCAAAGAAGGATTAACCACAGGCACTTCCAATGACTGTCCTGCTTCTTCTTCCGGATGTTCAAGGAGATCTGACCGATTTACAAAAAGCTGATAGGAGCCATTGTCAATAAGAAGTTTCTCCATGCCAAGATAGTACAGCCATGCAAAAAGGCTTAATCGGCCCGGAAGGCCGGTATGCTCCCTTGGAATCTCCCGAAGCACCAGATGACGGTGATACTGCTCTGCATAAAAATGAAGGGCTTTAAGAGCCAGCTCCTTTGCAGAATATACATCAACCGTATCTCCGATCATAAAAGGCATACTGGAGCCTTCATCCAAAAGAATAAACAGAGAAGGTGCTGCTTTCAGCTTTTCAAGAACCGTATCATAAAGCATCTGGATCTTATCTTCATATCCGCTTACAGGCTCCTGATGATTCATCTGCTGCAGACGGCAAAGCAGGAAAATGGATTCCTGAATAGAAAGCGGAACCAGAACTGCTTCTGAAAGTGTTTCTTCCAAAACAGCGCTTAACTGCTCCTCCCGCTCTGCTCCCAGGGGACCGGCCGGCCGGCCGGCTTTTTCCTGTGCTCTGGCTGCCATAAGAAGTGCATTCTGAGCCTGTGCATCCCGAACTACTACCGTATTTTCCACAGAAGCTTTGGCCTTAACAGAAGAAACAGGTGCTGCATCCTTTAATGCCTCCTCCAGCTCCTCTGTTACAGATACCAGCACAGCTCCCTCTGCCGGGATCTGCTCCTTTGTCACACCATCCAGTTTAAAGCCGTAATGAGCCCCATAGGTTCCCTTCATATCATAAGACGCAGCCCGCAAAATCTTGGTTCCCTGCTCAATACCGGAAATCCGGCACTTAAACACCGGCTCACCCAATTCATTTAAGCAGATAGCTTCTGTCCCTGGGATCAGACGCCCCCTTGTAAGCTTTCCCGCAGCCACGGCGCTGTTTCCCTTCAGAGCGTAAATGCCGTCAATGACAAATTCAAATCCGTCTTCAAGTTTTTTTCTTCCAAATGAAAATAATCCCATTGTTTCCTCCTGGTTGTTCCGGAATATCCATCATTCCGGTATGTCTGGTAGAGATTATACAACACTCCCGCTTAAAAGGAAAGACCTTTTAAAAAGTGCCCTTTTATGCCAGGAAGTTCTCTGCAATCTTGCGGATTCCTTCCGCATCCTTTGCATACCAGCCTTCAAAATCGAGGCCGCTTTCCTGTACCGCATGGCCTAAGGCCTTTAAAAATGCCGGAATGTTCTCTTCCAGTATCGCTCCCAGCTCTTCTCCCATCCGTTCTTTTCCCTGGAAGCAGCATCCCTTTACGAAAAGATTAAAAGCAGGTTTGACTTCTTTATTTACTGATTTTACACCACCTCTGAAGCCGATTACTCCTGTCTGGTGAGTGCCGCAGGAAGATGGACAGCCAGAAATATGGATCTGAGGCAGGATACCGTCTTCAAAGCCCTCTTCACGCTCCATTTCGATCAGACGGTGAAGCAGAGCCTGGGAATCTCTTACACCCTGCTGGCAGATTGATGCGCCGATACATGCTACCGATTCCTCAAAACGGCTGCAGGAGCAGACCGCCTTTTCAGAAGAGGTAACCTCTAACACCTTTTTTACATCCTCTGCCCGGCAGTTGATCACATAAAACATTTCTTCCGGAGACAAACGAAGTTCCGCACCAGGAATAGACTCTATCACCTCATAAAGATCTGCAAAAAGAGAAGGCTCCGGGCTTCCTCCAAGCGGATGGCAGGCTACGCTGTAAAGCCCGTTCTGTTTCTGAGGGATCACCCGCTTTCTCATATAAGGATCTGAAATAGAGGCAAATAAAATCTCCCTGGAAGTAGCAAAAGCTGTACTCTGATCCTGTACCGTCTCTTCGGATAAGGAAGTCTCTCCCATTTCCAGAGTAAGATCTCCTTCCTCCGCATAAACCTCGTCCAGCTTCTTTAAAAATGCTTCCTTATACGCCTCAGCACCTCCCAGAGCTTCCTGCATAAAACGGCTTCTGGCTTTGGCCCTGTTTTCATAATTGCCATACGCACAGAACAGCTCATGCATGGCTCGGATATAGTAAAGGATCTGATCCGGAGCCACTCCCTCTGCCACCCTTACGCCAAAAGCAGGCTTATTTCCCAGACCACCTGCGCTGTATACGTCAAAGGTGCCATCCTCTCTGGCCGCAAAGCCAAGATCCCTGTACGTCGCATGCGTGACATTCTTTGGCGTATTAGAAAATCCCACCTTCAGCTTTCGGGGCAGTTTTTTCCCCTTGATAAAGCTCATAAGATAATCAGCCGCTTTTAAAGCATAAGGAAGAACGTCAAAATATTCTCCCTCCTCCACACCGGCCAGAGGAGAAACCATTACATTCCTCGGAAAATCTCCACCACCGCCTCTTGTGACAATCCCGCAGGAAAGGGCTTTTACAGCCAGCTCACAAACCTGATCCTTTGACAGATCGTGAAGCTGCAGTGTCTGACAGGTTGTTAAATGAACCCGTTTAACCTCATATTCCTTAATACTCTGTACCACAAAGGCCAGTTTTTCCTTTGTCATCACACCGCCCGGCATACGCAGACGAAGCATGCTGGCCTTTCCGCCCTTTTGAGCATAGCTTCCGAAACCGCCCGAAATGCCCTTATAAGTTTTGGCATCCATCTCTCCGCTGTAAAACTGCTCCGTGGCCTGTTCAAACTGTCTGTAGTCCTCTTTCCAGCTCTCCGGCTGAATTGCTGTCATCTTCATAGATAACCTTCCTTTCCTGTGTAAACTCTTTTAAGCGCCCCCGTTCAAATTCCTGAATGGAAATCGCTTTTTTGTTTGGATTTGCAAATACAAAGGTTCGATCCACATTTTCCAGATAGTTCTGGATCTTATCGTTGGTAGCGCTGATAATCGCCTGGAAGCCCAGTCCCCGGATCAGTTCAATGCAGCTTGCCACCTTTTCCGCATCCATCTTGGAAAAGGCCTCGTCTAAGATCACCAGGCGGATCGACGGGCTTTTTCGAAGTCCTGCAGGCTGTCCGATATGGTAAGCCTGTGCAAAGCTTGCAAGAAGCGCTACGTACAGGGGATTTTGCCCCTCTCCGCCGGAATTTTTCCGAAGCATTTTGCTTAAACGGATCTTTATAACCTCGTCTCCGTTCTGAACCAGCTGCTGCATATCAAAAGAAAGATAGGTCCGGTAATCGGAATATTTTTCCATATTCCGTCTGGCCTCCTCAAGCTGCTCCGGCGCAGCGTTTTCCGGCGGGATAAAAATGCTGATCAGCTCGTTAATCCTGTCTCCGTAATGATTTTCATGCTCCATGGTAAAAAGGTTCAGCTGATTTTCAAAGCTGTGATCCAGCCGGGAGGGATCTACCTCTAAAGATTCATCCATAAACATATCATAATACCGTCCGTCTGCTCCCTTAGACCGCGAAATCACAAACCTGTATTTATCCTTTCCAAAATCCAAACGGCTGATGATCCGGTTCAGTTCTTCAGTCCGCAGCATGGCCTCCTTAATAGCGCTGCGGATCTTGTACATAAAATCATCCTTAAAATGCTCCACTGCCGATCGGGCCTGCCTGGCAGCCTGCTCCTTAAACCGTTCCAGATCATCACAGGAAAGGCGGTCAAGAAGACTGTCATACGCCTCGTTATCTCTGGCACTTACCGGCACATTGCGGCCCGGATAGCTGCGGATATACTCGGTACGAAGATTCATAAGCGTTTCTCTGGCCTTATTACTCTGTTCTGTCAGGATCCTGCATTTATTTTCATAGGTTTCCCGCTCTCTGTCATAGCGTATGGCCTCCCTTTCTGCCAGATAAGCCGAAAGTTCCCTGTCGTGCTCCGCATTTTCCTCAAGCTGTCCATTCTGGGATGCTGCTGTTTCTTCCAGCTCTGTAATAGAATGGGAAAAACGCTCCAATTCATTTTTGCGGCCAAGGATCAGCTCCCTCAGGCGGTCCCGTTCCCGTTTCACTCCTTCACACTGCTCAAGAACAGCCGACCGTTCCTCTTCCAGCTGTCCGATATTTTGGGCTTTCAGCTCCTCTAACCGTCTGGATAACTGCTTCTTTTCGGATTCCTTTTTCTTCCAGGCCTTAATTTCCTCCAGCCACTGCATATATTCCTCTGCCGGCCCTTTTAACGCCTCAAGCCCTGATATCCGCCTGCAGTCCGCAAGAACCGCTTCCAGGGGCAGTCCGGCTTTTTTAGTCTCCTCCAGTTCTTCCTGAACCAGCCGGATCCTCTTTCGCAGGCTGTCCTTTCCAATGTACGCCATACGGGTATAATGCTCCGGATTGATATGCTGAAGACGGAGATTATGATATAAAAGGCATTCTGGAGTAATACCGATTTTGCAGTCTGAAAGCTCCTCAATGGAGCGGCATTTGATCACTTTTCCAAGCAAAAGCTCCATATATGGAGCAAGAAACGCTTCTTTAACCCCGATTTCCTCTGCCAGAGAATTTTTAAATACCGCAGCCTGAGAAGAAGCAGCTTTCTCTGTATCGAGAACCGCCACACTGTAATATTTTTTGGGATCCAGCTCACTGTAAATCTTTAAAGCGGCCCTCGCATACCTGGGGGAAACCACCAGGCTTAATTTGTTGTTTCCCAGATACCCCTCTATGGCATTGGCCCATTCCGGATGCTTTACTTCCAGAAGGTCAGCCAACACGAATACATCTGCGCTTTTTCCTGTTTCCTCAAACAGGCGCCGTTTTAAATACTCTCTTGCCTCCTCCAGATATTTCGGATAGGCCTTGCTTCCTGCCTGAAGCTTTTCAAGCTCCTCCTTTAACTGCTTTTCCCTGCGCTTTAGCTCATTGGACCGGGCAGCCGTTTCCTGGCGGAGTTTTTCTGTATCCGCCTCCATAGAAGCAAGGGATGCCTTTAAGCGGATCATCGTTTCCTTTGAAATGGTGCGCTGTTCAAACTCCTCAATATCCCAGAGTGTCTGATTGGAGGTGATATCCTCCTCCTCCCATTTTTTCAGGGAAAGGGTGGTTTTCTGCCAGCGGGCCTCGCTGCGGCTTAACTGTTCGCAAAGCTCTCCCAGGGATGAAAGCTGTTCCTTTAACTCCCCGTATCCGGTAGAGGCAATCCGGCGCAGCAGCTCATCGCTCTGGTCTGTAAGCTCCTTGATCCGGCCTTCGGCACTCTTTAAGGCTTCTGTCTGGCGGTTCAGTTCTTCTTTTCCCAGAGCCGTCCGGTCATTTAAATTCCGGATCCGGGAACGGGTATCTAAAAGCTCCAGTTTTTTTACAAACCACTGATACTTGTCCAGCTTATCCTCCAGCATGGTAAAGGTATCAAAGGCTTCACGGATTGCGGTAAGGCAGCGGATCTCCTGACTGGTATCTTCAATCTTTCTGCGCATCCGTCCGTACTGCATTACGCTTTCCTGCATATCCTCCATATGGATATCCTGCTCCGTACAGATATATTCCTTAACGAAGTCCTCCAGCTTGATATTCATCCGAAAGGGGATCGCCCGTTTAAAAAGCAGAGGAAACTTCTCACTGTCAAGTCCTCCCAGATACGTCTCATACATGATCCGGCGAAACCTCTCATTATGGGAGGTGGAAAAATGCTCTTCCTTTCCATAATGGGTATCCAGCCAGCGTTCCACTTCACGGATGGACATGGTACGGGTTTCTGTGCGGTATTCATTTTCCCACAAAGGGCCTTTATGCCAGAAAAAGCGGCGGGATATCTCATTGGATGCCGTTTCTACATCAAACACAATGCCGATACACTGGTATTCTTCCGTATCGGTGCGTTTTAATTCCAGTACAATAGTAGAACTGAAATTGCGGTTTCTCAAATAGGAAAATTCATTATTGTCCCCTATATTGACCATGCCCCTTAAATATTCAATGAGGCTTCGGTCCGAATCGTCGGCAGCCGCCTTGTTAAAAAAGCCTCTGCCGTCCGTATTGGCATACAGCACCAGCTGCAGGGCGTCAATTACCGTGGATTTTCCGCTTCCGGAATGACCGGTAAAAAAGTTGATCTCCTCATTTAAGGTAAGCGTCTTTCTGGAAATGTAATGCCAGTTGTTCAGACAGATCCGCGTAAAGGCCCAGAACGGCCCGACTGCCGGCTTATATTCCGTTGTCACTTTCCCCTTCCTCCTCTCCTTCTTCAAAATCAGCTAAAAGCTCTCTCACATCATCCCCCAAAAGCACTACATTGATGCTGGGATAAATGATAAACGGGCTTTCATAAGACAGCTCATCCAAAAGATCCAGAGGCTCGATCAGCTGATATTTTTTCAGCAGCGTAACCGTGCGCCGGATCTCGCTGGGAGAAGGCTGGCGTTTAAAAAGCCGGTAATTCCCCAGTTTTTCATGGACCGCTCCCAGCGTAGTATATACGTTCACGCTGGCAGATACATTTTCCATCTGTTCATCATAGATCAGTTTGAGAATAAGAAGATAAAGGGTTGCCAGTCTGGGAAGCTTTTCACCCACCAGATCTTCTCCCTGGATATAGATCATCCCCATATGGCTGTTTTCCAAAACCTCAATGCCGGCGACGGCAAAATACCGGCGGATAAATTCCAGGTGGAGACTGCAGCTGCGATACTCCTTTGTATACTGGAACCGGCCTGTTTTCTTATCATATTTGCGCTCCAGCAGAAACGTCTGGCGAAGCAGAAGGCGGATCAGATCCGTGATCTCCTGTTTCGTCTGGCCCATCTGTTCGTCATAGTAGGGAATCCCTGCTTCTGTCTTTATAATTTCCGTCACGTTCTGGTCCTCCTTACAAATACAAAACCCGGATAGGTGTAAGGCCCCTTCGTTACAGGCGCCGGATCCTCCGTCTCTGCCGTATAGGTACTTTTTCTCCGGATGGATTCATCATATGCAAGGATCAGTTTTTCAAAATCCCCGTCATTTTCCACCGTATCCTCCGTTACCTCCATCCGGCCGTCCTTCATCCGGCTGGTGATAAATTCCTCAATCTCTCTGTGGCTGTAGCGGTTCTTTACCCTGTTAATGTTAAGGATCTCCTCTGCCGAAAGCTCCGGCATTTCTTCCTCATCCTTTAGCTGCTCCGTAAAAGATGCCCTGGTATGCCTGCGCCTGTAAAGAGAAGCCTCCGAAACCACATTGGGCTGGGACAGGTTCATACGTTCCCCAATGGCCTTTAGCTCATCCTCTGTTCCTCCTGTTTTGGAAAGATGGTTTAACAGCTGGATCACCAGCCCCTTCATATCATCCTCCTGGTTTAAAAGATAGCCCATACGCGTCACAGTCGCCTTAACATACCGGGAATGTTCTTTGTCCATATTGGATATCCTGTGTTCAATATCGTCAAAGCCCTTCTCCAGCTGATCCAGCTTTTCAAGGATCTCACCCGTCCCCTCTCTGCCGGAAAGACGGGTAAGCCAGGGAATATCCTCCCGCATGGAAGCAATCCAGCTTTTAATATCCGTTTTATAAAGATAAAAATTATCGCTGGTCTTTAAAATGTGGTATTTTTTATTTACCACCTCTTCCACATACCCCTCCAGATGATCCTTTAAAAGAGAACCGTAATCCCTCTGCTCCAAAAGCTTTCCGAAAAACTTATCCATGTTGTGAAGCATATCCTGAAGGGACTTATTCAGTTTTTTCGTATTTACAAGAGCCGTATCCAGAAGGCTGATGCCGGATCTGGGGTCATGTTTTAATGAAAAAAGGATGGCATAGATATTCTGGATATAGATCTGAGCTTCATCCTCCTGCTCATTACAAAGCCTGGAAAAGCTTTCTATAAAAACAGCCGCATAATCCGGGATGATAATATTGACAGTCATGGTTGCATAGTCATCCACTTTTCTGAGCCATCCGGTCTTTAAAAGCCAGTTTAAAACCCGGGTGGCCGGAGGCTCAAACTGATCCTCTTCTTCCTCTAATTCATCCTGCCAGATCACACAGCGTTTTTCTGCAAAATATTCACTTAAAAGCTGAATACACATTTCCCTGCTTAAAAAATAATTGCTGTATTCGTATTCCTCGCTGATTTTTAACAGCGCTTCAATGTAAGCAGACCGGTTCACCGAGCGGAAAAGGCTCCAGAACCGGTCCGGTATCTCCTGTATCAGTTTCATTGGTTTCCTCCTGATTTGGATACCCCTATTATATCAGGAAAAACGCCTTATGGCAATGGAGCAGTCCCATCAATTACCGCTTTCACAAGTCCCGGAATATGATAAGACTCAGCAATGATATCCGCTGTTTTTCCGATCTCCTCTTTCATCGCCTCTGCAGTAACCGGGCCGATGGCCGCATACAAGGGTCTTTCTGAATCCTCCGGCCTGCAAAATCCTCCGGCCTGTTTAAATGCACGGACGCCGGAAGGGCTTGCAAATATCAGCACACGGCATAACGACAGCTGCTCTTCCATTCGTTTCGAGGGAACGCCCTTTACCGCATAAAGAGGAATATCATCAAAAGGGATCCCTGCCTTTATAAGCATCTGAGCCAGTTTCACAGAGGCTCCCTCCGCTCTTGCCATAAGAACGCGGTCCTTTGAATGAAGCACTTTAAAAAGCGCCTGAGCCAGGCTGGCAGAGCAGTATTCCTCCGGCACAAGATCCGGCCGGATCCCCCGTTCCAAAAGCGCCCTGCAGGTTGCAGCCCCGATCGCAGCCACCTTCATATGCCCTAAAGCCCGGATATCCAGGCCGGATTCAAAAAGCCCTTTAAAAAACAGCCGGACACCGTTTACACTGGTAAGAACCAGCCAGGTATATGTTCCTAGTCTGGGATATACGGAAGCCATGGCATTTTTCCCTTTTTCTTCCAGGCATTCCATCCGAAGGAGCGTTTCTGTTTTTGCCCCCTCTTTTCGCAGTGCGATTTCCATCTGATCTGTAAAATGCTCCGTTCCGATCAATCCGACGGTCATTCCATCAAGAGGCCCTCTGGGATTTACCGTTTCCGGCTGCAGGTTAAAGGCAGCCGCCTCCCCCACTACGATAATGGCAGGCGTGTGAAAGCCCTGCTCCTTCGCTTTTGCGGCAAGCGTCTCTAGATCAGCCCGCAAAACCCTCTGGTTTAAAAGAGAACCGTTCTCGATCAGGGCAGCCGGTGTCTGTGGAGACTTTCCTCCCCGGATCAGTCCCTCTGTAATAGCCGACAAGCTGTGAAAGCCCATGAGAAAAACAAGGGTTCCCTCCATTGCAGCATATGCTTTCAGCTCGTTCTGCTCACAGCCGCCCGCCAAGGTATGACCGGTAATCACATGAAAGCTGCGGCTTATGCCCCGATGGGTGACGGGAATCCCCGCAAGCTCCGGTACGGCTACCGCAGAGGTGATCCCAGGAACGGTTTCCCATGAAATCCCGGCCTCTTTTAATGCCAGGATCTCCTCCGATCCCCTGCCGAACACAAAAGGATCGCCGCCCTTTAAGCGGACTACATTTAACCCCTCTTTTGCCAGCCCGATCAAAAGATGGTTGATCTCCTCCTGAGGCATGGAGTGGCTCCCTGCTTCCTTTCCGGCATAAATGATCCTGCAGTCCTTTCGGACAAACCCTAAAAGCTCCTGGGAAGCCAGATGGTCATAGACCACGGCATCACAGGCCTTTAACCGCTCCATCCCCCGGATGGTCAAAAGTTCTCCCGCTCCCGGTCCGGCTCCTACCAGACACACGGTACCCCATTTTTTTTCATTCCTTGATACAGGTGTAATGGTATATTTCATGGCCAAAGTAATCCTTTCCCCGCTTGATCTGCTAGTGTTGTCACTGATATTTCTGAAAGTGTTCCGCACAGGTCAACCCGGCGTATCTTATTTTTAAGCTCCGCGTCCGTAAGCTGTGAAGCATGTTCCGGTCCATTGATCCCGCGAAGGCGCAGTTTCGTTTTTCCATCTTCTTCAAAGAGGTTCGCATATACGGCCACCGGCGCATGACAGCCTGCCTGAAGCGTTTCAAGCACTGACCTTTCTGCTGTAAGGCACAGACGGGATGATCTGCAGTCGATCTGGCTGCAGAGCCTGTGAGCCTCTGTATCCGCTTTCGTCTCCACTGCAAGGATTCCCTGTCCCCCGGCAGGCAGAAACTGTTCCGGGCTCAGGCGGATGAAGCGCCATTCTTCCCCCTCTTCAATTCCCAGACGTTTTAACCCTGCTGCTGCTAAAAGGATCCCGTCACAGGCGCCTTCTTTCAGTTTTTTTAATCGGGTCTGGACATTTCCCCGAAGCGTCCTGCACACAGGCCGGCTTTCCTTATCCAGCCATTTTGTACTGCCGCAGATACTCTGCCACTGCTCCCGGATCTGCAGCTGGCGTCTGGGACTGGAGGTTCCGATGACAAGTTCCTTTTTGTCTGTCTTTAAGGCAGTCTTTGGCAGTATCAGTACATCCCCCGGATCTTCGCGCTCAGACAGCGCTGAAATCACCAGCCCCTCTGGAAGAGAAACCGGCATATCCTTGGCACTATGGACTGCAAGGTCAATGGAGCCTTCTAAAAGAGCCTGTTCAAATTCGGAAACAAATGCTCCCTTCCCCCCAAATGCCTGGAGAGGAGAATGAAGGAGCTGGTCTCCTAGCGTATCCCTTGTAAGAATCTCTGTCTGAAGACCCGGAAACTTATTTTTCAGCTGTTCAGCGATCATTTCTGCCTGGCGCAGAGCCAGAACACTTTTCCGGCTTCCGATACGAAGTATATGGTTCATGTGTTTTCTTCCTCTTTTTTTATATACATGGTCTGAGAACATTCAGCCAGCAATGCCTGTATTTCCTCTGATGAAGGGAGCTTATCCATATTAAAAACTGCCTCTGCAAGCCGGACGGAAAGCTCACGCCGCAGCCCGCCTGAATCTGGAAAACGATCCTTCATCTCTCTGCGCAGCGCTCCTAAAAGCCCGGCCCGTTCTCCCATATGGTCCGGTATGGAATGGGAAATGCGCTCCTTTAAAAGATGGGCCAGCACAGGGCTTTCACCCCCTGTACATACGGCAGCTGTCACCGGGCCGTCCGTAAACAGCGACGGGAAAAGAAAGCTGCTGTCTTCTGGCCCCTGGACCGAATTAACCGGAATTTTCCTTTGTTTGCACCACCGGGAAATGGTCCGGTTCAGCTCAATATCATTAGTGGCAGCAATGACCAGATCTGCTTTCTTTAAATCCTCCAGGCAAAAGGGGCGCATGCTCCGCCTGAAACGCACTTTCTCCTGTTCAAGGCGGTCAAACTCAGGGATAAACTCCTTTGCCACCGCATGGACCAAAACTCCAAAGGGGAGAAGGCCGCAGACCTTACGGTATGCGACCTTCCCCCCTCCGACTGTCACACAGAGCCACCCCTCAATATCTGTAAAAAAAGGGAAATAACTCATAACAGATCCTCCGGTTCATCATTGGCTGTCCGTTTTCCCAAAGCAGCCTTTCTCTCATTTAACAGACGTTCAAACTCATCCTGGCTGCAGCCCATTTCCTCCAGACGCTTTCTGCGCCTTTCCTTCATCCGTGCCAGACGTTCCTTCTCTTTTCTTTGCTGAACCGCAGCGTAAATCCCGCAAACCGCAATCAGAAGCAGGACAGCTGCGCCCGCTCCGGCGATGAGCCCGTCGGGTAAAGAAATCCCTTTCTTTTCAAACGGCTCTTTGGATGAAGACGGATCTGTCTGTTCAGGTGCCTCCTGTGAAGGCTCTGCCGCACTGCTTAAAGCCTTTGTGGTATACAGCCATGCCACTCCGATCTGTCTGTCATTATAGGAATAGATGATCCGGCCGACAGCCCCCTCTGGATGGTTCTCTGGAATCTCAGTCTGCAGATACTGATCTGCGTCTCCAAATTCTGCATCATTGGGAAGAGTGATCACCGCTGTATCATCCAGATACAGCTCGGACGGCAGATAGGATACACCGTTTATTTCTACCGGCTCTTCACCGGTGATGTAATGGGTTTCATTTTCTGCCACATTTACATTTTTGAACCGTTTAAAACCAAAATCCAGAATGGTCTTTGTATCTGAATAATGGGTCTTTTGGGTACTCTTTAAAGTCACCGCTACCTGGCGCCGGTCATCCTTTACCGCGTAAGTTACAAGGGTCTGTCCTGCAAGAGAGGTATAGCCTGTCTTTCCTGCCACTGCTTCCGGATAATAGTATTCGCTGGTTCCGTCCTCTGTAACCACCAGTTTATGCTCAAGGGAATAGGTACGCCCTTCTGTATTGTTTTTGGTGGGAGGAAGCGTGGCTTTTTTTGCCGAACAGATTTCAAGGATCTCCGGATCTGAAAATGCTGCCGCGCCGATCAGGGCCATATCGTAGGCAGAGGTCAGCTGGGCCTCATCATTTAAGCCGGACGGGTTTTCAAAATTGCTTTCCCGGCAGCCTAATGCCTCTGCCTTTTCATTCATCATGTCCGCAAAAGCCTCTCGGCTCCCTGCCACATGTTCTGCCAGGGCGTTGGCTGCCTGATTGGAGGACTGCAAAAGCATAACAGACAGACTGTCCTTCACAGACAGAACATCCCCCTCTTCCAGGCCCAGCTTATTTCCGCTTCCCGATTCTACATTATAAATGGCATCATGAGAAAACGTAACCTGCTCGTCCATGGAAGCATGTTCAGCCACCACAAGAGCTGTGAGCAGTTTTGTAATACTGGCTGGCGGAAGCTGGACATGGATATTCTGGGCAAACAGCACTGCTCCTGAATCCATATCCATCACAATCCCAGCCTCGGACTGGACACCGGTATCCGCAGGCCAGTCCGGTTTTGCGAACACGGGAAAAGCTGTCAGGGAACAGCTGAGCGCAAGTGTCAAAAAGAAACCGCACAGGCGTTTCATCCGTCGGATCATCGTATATACCCCCAATATTATGATTCAAGCCTTGCCTTTAAAAGCTCCAGACCGGCCAGGATCAGCCCGCCCAAAATAAAGAACGGGATACTGAAGGTAGAAAGGCTTACAGGAGCTTTTGGCACATCCAGCGTAGTGGGCCCCATAAGAATGGCATATAGGGAGCCGATCATCAGGCCCAGAATGGCGTAGATCGTCTGGGAACGGTGGCGTTCCAGACATATTTTTACAAATTTTATAATCGCAATAATTCCTGTGACAACACCCAGGCCGAAGATGACCACTACGGGCAGATAACTGAAATTAAAATGGAGCAGCTCCTTGATCGCCCCGATAACGGGAACATAGAGTCCAAAGATCAAAAGAAGGGTAGAGCCGGAAATTCCCGGAAGTACCATGGCTGTAATTGCGATCATAGCAGCAAAGAAAATATAAATGCCCAATCCGAATGAAAGCTGATCCGCTGATACACGGATGCCCTCTCCGCCGGATGGATTAAACCAGGAAATGGCAAATACCAGAGCTGCGCCCAAAAGGGTAAAGACCAGATTTCCAGCCTGTCCTTTTATCACCGCCGCTTCTTCCTTTATAACCATCGGTATAGCAAACAAGGTAAGGCCAAAGAACACAGAGCTGATCTGATAAATGTGAGCTTCAAACAGACTGGCAAGAATTAAAACGGACAGACCAAAACCAATGATCCAGCCAATCCCCAGCTTTACCAGAAAAAGAAACGCCTTTTTGCGTTTTTTGCTGTCACGCCCCATTAAATCATTTAAAGAATTGATAAATTCATCATAAAACCCAAGCAAAAACGCAATGGTCCCGCCGGAAACTCCGGGTACGCTGTCTGCCAGAGCCATGCAAAATCCTCTCACTGCATTTAAAAACACCTGCATCTTCCTCCTGTTTCGTTCGAAAATTTCAAATCGGACCGCTCTGGCTATACTACCACGGCAATCCGCACATTGAATTATTATACATGAAATAGGAGGAAATTCAAGTAAATCTTATGAAGTCTGATGATGAAGCGCCGCTTTCCACCGCTCCTTTTTTTCTGTCAGACGTTCGTTGATCCAGTCAACGCCGCGGGCGATCCCGTCCGCATCAAAGGAGGTTTTTAAATGCTCCTTTTCCTCTTCCGGTGTAAAATCATAGCTGTAGGGTTCCGGCCACACACTTACGAAAAGAAGGGTTTCCTCATTCTCCTCCAGTTTTTCCATCCGAAACCGCAGTCCTTTATGACTACCGGTAAATTTTTCCTTTTTTAGGAAATTTATCGGCATAAAATCCTTTAACTCCAGCATAGCCTTCTCCTACCGCTGAGAGATCAGCTCTAATAACATAGTTACCATTGATGAAATATCCGCATCCGATACGTTCGATGCCGTATAGAGCGTATATGACGTATCCTTCCATTTCCAGGAAGAAAAGCGGCCTCCACTCTGGGTAGTACGGATCTGGGCAGAAACCGTTTCTCCCCCTTCCAAATCCTTAAATTCAACGGTCAGGATCTGATCCGTAAAGCGTTCAAAAATCCCGGCAAAATCCTCTGCCGTGTTGGAAGCACGGTAGGAATAGGGAATTTCATGATATGAAAACTGAATTTCAGCTACCTCTCCATTCAGGATAAAGCAGAGAGGATCTTCTGCCTCCTCCGGAAGAGCCATATAAACCCCAAGAGACTGAAAGGCAGTTTCATCTGTTACCGCAGTCATGGGATTAGGTCTCTGCACGGCAGACGAGGTTTCCGTACCGGATGCAGACGTCTCCTCTTCTGTCTGCATCGTACTTCCCTCCTGCTGTTTTTGTCCGCATCCGGAGGTCATAATAACGGCAGCCGCTATAACCGCCGCCGCTTTATATGGTTTATACGTTTTTTTCATCATACTCACTCCTTTTTAAGCCGTACCTATCCTATCCGTTGGATCTGCGGTTGATAAATTCTGTCCTTGTTTTGGAATAAACAAACTTCTGGCTGGCATACAGGCCATAATAGCCCGACAGGGCAAATGCTACCGCAATAATAATAGAGAAATACTCCATCCCTTCATAACCAAAAAGCTCCAGAGCAATCACTAAGGATGTGATAGGACAGTTGGTCACTCCGGCAAAAAGAGCCGCCATGCCGCAGGCCGCACAGAGAGAGGGAGCAAACCCCGTAATCTCCCCAAACGCACAGCCCAACGCTGCTCCCACGCAGAGGGTAGGCACAATCTCTCCTCCCTTAAATCCTGCTCCTAAAGCAACTGCCGTAAAGAGCATCTTCATAAGAAAGGCCTCATAGCGAACACTTCCCTCTATGCTGCTTTCGATCAGTCCCATACTGCTGCCGCAGTAATCTCTGGTTCCTGATAAAAGGGTAAGGGCGATAAAAAGGAAGCTGCCAGCCAGGATCCGCACTCTGGCGTCTGGAAAATACTTCCGGTAAGCATGTTCTGCCGTATGAAGCAGAACACAGAACAAGATGCTTACCGCAGCACAGAGTATACCTAAAAGTACCAGAAGCCCCACTGCTTTCAAATCCAGCGCCGGTATCATTTCCACCGGGAAATGTTCTCCTTCAAGTCCGGCCGCCCTTGCGATTCCCACCGCCAGAAAGGAGGAAAATACGCAGGGAACCAGGGCTGCATAGTAAAGGACACCAATGCTGACTACCTCCAGGGAAAAAATCGCCGCTGCCACCGGCGTTCCAAAAAGAGCGGAGAATACTGCGCTCATGCCGCACATGATCGCAATCTTTTTATCCCGCTCATCCAGTTTAAACCACTCCCCAAAGGAATTTCCGATGCTGCCTCCCAGCTGAAGAGCCGCCCCCTCACGACCGGAAGAGCCACCCCCCAGATGAGTTAAGATAGTAGAAAAAAAGATTAAAGGTCCTGTGGCAGGCGTCACCCGTTCATTGGAGGAAATTGCATCAATAACCATATTGGTTCCCCTGTTTCCTTCCTCATGGAAGGAGTGGTACATCCAGACGATCAAAAGACCGGACACCGGAAGAAAAAACAGCATGGACGGATGGGACAGCCGAAAACCGGTGGCCCAGGAAACTCCCATGGAAAAAATCGTGCCTGCCGCTCCAGCCACAGAACCGATGACCAGAGCAAGGGCACTCCATTTGATAAAGTAACGGATATTGGCCTTCATTCCGGCTTTGGTATCCCCACGTTTCATTTAATACACCCCCACATGCCCTACATCTCGCTGTAGGTACCCTTTACCTTCACAAGCTTGGGGCGGTATCCTGCATCTGTCAAAGCCGTTACGATCTGATTTTTATGCTCTGTCCCAAATGCCTCCATGGTAATCCGAAGTTCCACAGCCGCATTGCGGTTGATGCTGATAAACTGGTTGTGCTCCAGCTTGATAATATTGCCATGCTGCTCTGCCAAAAGAGAAGATACCCTTGCAAGCTCTCCCGGCTTATCCGGGAGCAGCACGGATACGGTAAAGACTCTGTCTCTCTGGATCAGGCCATGCTGTACGATAGAGGATAAGGTAATCACATCCATATTTCCACCACTTAAGATAGAAACAACCTTCTTCTTTTCCGCCTTGATGTGCTTTAGGGCAGCTACGGTTAAAAGGCCGGAATTTTCTACGATCATCTTGTGGTTTTCCACCATATCCAAAAAGGCTACGATCAGCTCATTATCATCAATGGTGATGATCTCATCTACATTTTCCTGGATATAGGGGAACAGCTTTTCACCTGGACGCTTAACAGCCGTACCATCTGCAATGGTATTGACCTGAGGAAGGGTTACAACTTTTCCCTGGCGCAGCGATTCCTTCATACAGCTGGCTCCGGCCGGCTCAACGCCGATTACTTTGATCTTTGGATTTAACATCTTGGCAAGGGTAGATACTCCTGTGCACAGGCCGCCGCCTCCGATAGGAACCAGGATATAATCAACAGTAGGAAGCTCTTTGATAATCTCCATGGCAATAGAACCTTGTCCTGCTGCAACGTCCAGATCATCAAAAGGATGTACAAAGGTGTATCCGTGCTCCTCTGCCAGTTTGTATGCGTGAGCGCAGGCTTCGTCAAATACATCTCCTTCCAGAACCACATCGGCTCCGTAGCCTTTGGTACGGTTAACCTTGATCAAAGGCGTTGTGGTAGGCATTACTACGGTTGCCTTTACTCCGGCCAGACGCGCGGCATAGGCCACGCCCTGAGCATGGTTTCCGGCAGAGGCAGTGATCAGTCCTCTGGACTTTTCTTCTTCGGACAGGGTACTGATCTTATAGTACGCGCCCCTTACCTTGTAGGCTCCTGTATACTGCATATTTTCCGGCTTAAAATACACCCTGTTTCCTGTCTGTGCAGAAAAATATTCACTGTACACCAGCTTTGTCTCCAGTGTTACCTGTTTTACGATCTCAGAAGCTTCCTCAAATTTCTCTAATGTAAGTTCATCCATACTCGTTCTCTCCTTGGCATTTATTGGTTACAACTATATCACTTTATTGTGATAAATTCAACAGAAAACCGAAAGAGGATCCTACTGTTTCTGTACATGGAACAGGGCGTTTACAAAGTCATCCGCATTAAACTTCTGCAGATCGTCAATCTTTTCACCGATTCCGATGTATTTTACAGGAATTCCCAGTTCCGCCTGGATCGCTACGGCAATTCCTCCCTTGGCCGTTCCATCCAGCTTTGTAAGGATGATGCCCGTGATATCGGCCACCTCCATAAACTGTCTGGCCTGAGCCAGGGCGTTCTGTCCGGTGGTTCCGTCTAAGACCACCAGCGTCTCCCTGTATGCATCAGGATACTCCCGGTCAATGATCCGGTTGATCTTTTTAAGCTCTTCCATCAGGTTCTTTTTATTGTGAAGCCGTCCTGCAGTATCACAGATCAGCACATCTGCCTTTCTGGATTTGGCTGCAGCCACCGCATCATAAATGACTGCCGCGGGATCGGAGCCCTCCTGCTGGGCGATAATATCCACTCCGGCCCGCTCCGACCACTCGGTAAGCTGCTCAATGGCTGCGGCGCGGAAGGTATCGGCTGCAGCAAGGATTACCTTATGACCACTGTCCTTTAACTGGCCGGCCAGCTTTCCTACAGAGGTGGTTTTTCCCACGCCGTTTACGCCGATTACCAGCACAACCGAGGTCCTGTGCTCAAATTCGTAGGCATTTTCGCCCAGATCCATCTGCTTTTTGATGCTTTCGATCAGAATCCCCTTACACTGCTCAGGATCCTTTATATGTTGTTCCTTTACCTTATTTCTCAGGTCCTCTACAATGGACATGGTGGTCTGGATCCCCAGATCTCCCATGATCAAAGTCTCCTCGATCTCCTCATAAAAATCATTATCAATGGCAGAAAAACCGCTGAAAATAGAATCAATTCCTGATACAATGTTGTTCCGTGTTTTGGCAAGTCCTTCTACCAGACGCCCGAAAAATCCCTTTTTTCCTTCAGCCATAAGGCTTATCCTCCTTTTTATATACGGACAGAAAAACTACTCTGTCAGACTGTCCTCAATCAAATTTACACTCACCAGGGCTGATACGCCCTTTTCCTGCATGGTAATGCCGTAAAGGCGGTCGGCAGACATCATGGTACCCCTTCGGTGGGTAATGACAATAAACTGTGTATTTTCTGTAAGCTTATGGAGATACCCGGCAAACCGGTCCACATTGGAATCATCCAGAGCCGCCTCGATCTCATCTAACAGGCAGAAGGGGGACGGCTTTAAATTCTGGATGGCAAACAGCAGGGAAATGGCAGTCAGCGCTTTTTCCCCTCCGGAAAGCTGCATCATATTCTGCAGCTTTTTGCCCGGCGGCTGGGCGATAATCTGAATACCTGCCTCTAAAATATCCTCATCCTCCAAAAGCTCCAGAGTCCCCCGTCCTCCGCCGAAGAGTTCCTTAAACACCCGGTCAAACTCAGAGCGGATCTCTGAAAATTTTTCCTTAAACTGGCGGCGCATTCCCGTATCCAGCTCCAGGATGATCTTTTCTAACTCCGCCTGGGCAGCGGTCAGATCCTCATGCTGGGTTTTCATAAAGAGGAAACGCTCGGATACCTCCCTGTAATCCTCAATGGCATTGACATTGATCGGGCCAAGTGCCTTGATCCGGGTTTTTAATCCGCCTATGATCCGGCTTACTTCTTCCAGAGAAGGAAAATCCTCCTTTTTCATCGCCTCTGCCTGAACAGCCGTCATCTCATATTCCGACCACAGATATGCGGCCCCTGATTCCAGCTTTTCCTGCAGCTTCTCCTCCTGGGACTGAATGCGGAACATATCCTTATCCAGTTCCGAAGCGCGGGATGAAATTTCTTCCCGGACTGTAAAAAGCTTCTTTTGCTGTGCGAGAAACGCTTCCTTCTGCTCTGTTTTTTTTGCGATCAACGCTTCGCTGTCTGCCGTCTGAAGCAGAGAATCCTCAATCTCTCTGCGGATTTTTAAAATCTCCTCCTGCTTTTTTGCAATGGCTTCTCCTGATTCTGTGCTTCCTTTAGAGAGCTGGGACAGTTCCTTTTTAAGCAGCTCCCCTTCTCCCCAAAGACGTTTTTCATTCTCACGGATAAAATCCAGCCTCTGGGCCAGTCCTGCCTGCTTAATGCTTAACTGCGCCAGCTGCTCGCTGTCTGCCTCTTTTTCCTTCTTTGCCTGTTCCAAAAGAAGGCTGTGTGCATTTACAGTCTCAGCAGCAGCCTCACTCTCGCTGTCCAGAGCCTCTTTCTGTGTTTGCAGACTTCTGCGGCTTTCGCTGATCTCCTTTGCCTGAGTCTCCAGCTGATGATGCTCCCTTACCAGATCAGAGGAAGAATCGGCAATCTCTCCCTTTTTCTCCTCCAGTCTGGAAATAGTAACCCGAAGCGTATTCTCTTCCAGCGCCAGCTTCTGTCCGGCTCTTTTTAAGACAGCCGCCTCATCCTTTTTTTCCTGAACAATTGCCTCTTTCAGACTTAACTCTGTCTGAATGGTCTCCGCCTGCTTCAAATAACGTTCGCAGGTCTGTTCCAGCTCCTCGATCTCCCTGCGGCGCCCTAAAAGATTACTGCTGTTTTTAAACGCGCCTCCCGTCATGGAACCGCCTGGGCTTAAAAGCTCACCCTCCAAAGTGACAATTCTCAGGCTGTAGCGGTATTTTTTAGCCAGGGCAATGGCCGCATCAATCGTATCAGCCACTACCACCCGGCCCAAAAGATACCGTACCAGTCCCCGGTAACATTCTTCTGTTTCTACCAGTTCGCTTGCAAGGCCGATCACGCCTGCTTCCTTTAACGCCTCAGGCCTTGAAAAGGACGGTCCGCTTCCCATACTGGTAAGAGGCAGAAAGGTAGCCCGGCCATATTTATTTTTCTTTAAATATTCGATCAGCTGCTTGGCGGTAATCTCTGAGTCTGTGACAATGTTCTGGATACTGCCCCCAAGGGCTGTTTCTATGGCTGTTTCGTACCTTTTGCCAGTAGTGATCAAATCTGCCACTACGCCGTGGATCCCATGGATCCGATCCCGGACCTCCATCACCCGGCGGATGCTGTTTCCGTAGCCGTCATAGCGCTCCGCCAGATTCTGCAGCGATTCCAGCCTGGTATGGGCCATGTGGTATTCCTGCTGGGTATCATTTAACCGGCGGTTTAACCGGCGAACCTCGCTGTCTGCCTGCTCCATACCATCCTCGGCTTCCTGGGCTGCAACCTGCTTTTCCACCAGCTCCGCCTGTACCTGTGCAAGATGCTCCTTTTCCTCTGCGATCCTCTCCTCCTGAAGAGATTCGTCACTTTTAAACCGGAGAAGCTTCTGGGAAATCTCGCTGCGGCGCAGATTTACCTGCTCCGACATAGCCTCATAGCGCTGCTGTCTGGCCGTCAGCTCGGCCTTTTCATTCAGGAAGCGGAGCATCTGAGCTTTTGCCTCCTCGATCACCGCTTCCAGATGGCTGATATGACTTTCTTTTTCAGAAATCTCCTGTCTGGCACGGTTCAGCCGGTTTAATTTCTCTGTATTCTGCTCCCCAATTCGGTTTTGTTCCGCTTCAAAGTCCGCAAGCTGTTCCTCTTTTCCCTTCAGTTCCTCAGTGATGGCTTCCTTTCGGCTTTTAATATGCTCCTCATTCCGCTCTTCTGCGTGGATCTGTTCTCTTAAAACATTGATCCGGCCTTCCAGCGTGTTTTTTTCCATGGACGCCTCATTGAAACGGCTCCGTTCTTTTAAAACAGCTTCCTCCAGACTGCGGATTTCTGCTTCCAGGCGGTCATATTCCTTTCGGATGTCCTCACCTTTTTTTCTAGTCTCCTCCAGATCTCCTTCCAAAACCTGCTTTTTCCTGGAAATTTCGTTTAACTGGCTCTGGATGTGCTCTGCTTCCAACAGAAACTGGTTGGCATCACAGACCTTCAGCTCTTCCTTTAACTGCAGATACTCCCTAGCTGCCTTTGACTGACGCTCTAAGGGTTCCACCTGCTTTTCCAGCTCATTTAAAATATCCGATACACGTACCAGACTGGCCTGTTCGTCCTCCAGCTTTTTCTGTGCAATGGCCTTGCGCCGTTTGTATTTCACAATACCTGCAGCTTCGTCAAAAAGCTCCCGCCGTTCCTCCGGCTTTCCGCTTAAGATCTTATCGATCTGTCCCTGTCCGATAATGGAATAGCCCTCTTTTCCGATTCCCGTATCATAAAAGAGTTCATTGATATCCTTCAGACGGCAGGCGCTCCCATTTATCATATATTCACTTTCACCGGAGCGGTAAAGGCGTCTGGATACCGTCACCTGCTCATAATCAATGGACAGCTGGTGATCGCTGTTATCCAGGGTAATTGCTACGTAGGCAAAGCCCTGGGGCTTTCTCAGTTCTGTGCCGGAAAAGATCACATCCTGCATACTTGCCCCGCGCAGCTGGCGGATTCTCTGTTCACCTAAAACCCAGCGCACCGCATCTGCCACATTGCTTTTTCCGCTTCCGTTTGGCCCTACAATGCCTGTAATTCCATTATGAAATTCAAAGACCAGCTTATTGGCAAAGGATTTAAAGCCCTGGATCTCGATACTTTTCAGATACATGATTCACCTGCCTTAAGCTTTAAAATACCATTGTAGGCAGCGACCTGTTCTGCTGCCTTTTTTGTCCGGCCCACGCCCCGGCCGATCTCTTCCTCTCCCATGAGCGCCCGAACCTCAAAGCTTTTGTTATGGTCCGGCCCTTCCTCCTTTAAAATTTCATAGGATAAAGCACCCGTCTGACGGCTCTGGATCATCTCCTGTAAGATAGTCTTGCTATCATAAAAGAGCTGCTTGTGCTCAATGTCATTTAAAATAAATCTATGTATAAACTCTTTTGCATTAGCAAAACCACCGTCCAGATAAATGGCTCCTATGAGCGCCTCCATAGCATCTGATACCACGGAGTTGCGGTTTCGTCCTCCGGTTGCCTCCTCACCCTTTCCAAGAAGCAGATATTCTCCCAGCTTAATATCTCCTGCACAATAAGCCAGAGTAGGCTCGCAGACAATACTTGCCCGTATTTTCGTCAGATCCCCTTCCGGGAGCGTATCATATTTATGATATAAAAAATCACTGGTGACAATCTCAAGCACTGCATCGCCTAAAAATTCCAGACGTTCATTGCAGCGGCTGTGATCCAGCCTGTGTTCATTTGCATAGGAGCTGTGGGTCAGCGCCTGGCTGAAAATATTTTTATTGTGAAATTCATACTGGATCTTCTTCTCCAGCTCTTTTAAACGGGTATTCATATCTATGCGTCCTTCCTTCTTAAACACACAAAGGGGCTGTAAAAACAGCCCCGCGCGTCCTATTCATTCAATGCGTTTTTGATCTGCTCTGCAGCGTCTCCCACGGTAACGATCTGTTCTGCGGCATCATTCGGAATCTCGATATCAAAAGCCTCCTCAATTCCCATAATGATCTGGAAAATATCCAGTGAATCAGCCCCAAGGTCATCTACAAAGGTAGCTCCCATGGTAATATCATCCGGCTCCAGATTTAAAACCTCAGCAATAATTTCCTGCAATTTTTCAAATTCCATATTCTATTCCCTCTCCTGAATTTGTTTCTTTATAACATAGGCCCCTGAGCCTTTTCCTCTGCCAGCGACTGGCGGATCTTTTCGTTGATCTGCTGCTCCTTAAAGGTCACGCACTGGATAATGGAATTGCACACCTCAGTCCGGCTGGAATTTCCATGTGTCTTCACTACCAGTCCCTTTAATCCCAAAAGAGGCGCGCCGCCGTACTGACTGGCATCAAAAGATTTTAAGGTGGTCTTTAAAGCCGGTTTTACAAGAAGTGCCCCGATCTTGCTCCGGAGCGTTGCCATCATCCCCTGCTTTACCATATGGATCAAAGTAGCTCCTACACCCTCATACAGCTTTAAAATCACATTTCCTGTAAAGGCCTCACAGACAATTACGTCTGCGCCGCCGTGGGGGATTTCTCTGGCCTCAATACTTCCGATGAAATTGATATCCTTACATTCCTTTAACAGCGGGAACGTCTCCTTCACCAGTGCGTTTCCCTTTTCCTCTTCCGCACCGATATTTACAATGGCAACTCTTGGATTTGGAATTCCTACTACGTGTTCCATATAGATCGAACCCATTCTGGCAAACTGTACCAGATGAGACGCCCTGGCGTCTACATTCGCCCCGCAGTCGATCAGAAGGGATACGCCTTTTTCTGTAGGAATAAGCGGTGCAAGAGGCGGGCGCTCCACGCCCTTGATCCGTCCCACGATGACCTGTCCGCCTACTAAGATCGCTCCTGAGCTTCCGGCCGATACAAAAGCGTCTGCCTGTCCGTTCTTTACCAGGTTCATGCCTACTACGATGGATGAGTCTTTCTTTTTCCGGATCGCATTTACCGGCGGCTCTTCTGTAGCAATCACCTCTGAGGCATTTACCACCTGGATTTTCTCTTTGTCATAGGTATATTTGGAAAGTTCTTCCTGTACGGTCTTTTCCTGTCCTACCAAAAGAACCTGGATCTCCGGTTTCTTCTTTACCGCCTCAACGGCTCCTGCAACCATCTCCACAGGCGCATTGTCTCCGCCCATAGCATCTACCGCTACTCTGATCATAAAAAAGACTCTCCTTTCGTCTTTGCGATACAATTTATAATATACTAGATATCCGTCTATAAATCAATACGTTTTTATAGCTGCACCAGGGTAAAAAACGCCGAAAAAAGGACCGTCCCCATTAGGTGTGTCCAGTTAAGAAAACATTCTAAGGCGAGAGAGAAACGGTATAGCTTCGGCTATGCCGTTTCTTTCATTTTTGCCTGCTATCAAATACTTTGGATATTTCCAAAATCCCGATACCTTTGTAGTAGATATCTACCTCTTGTCTGCGGTTGATTTTGCTATGGGGATCGGTCGCTGCGTGAATGACGATCTTCTCAACGAACTCATGCAGGATACGAGGTGTCAGCTCCGGGATATCGGTGTACTGGCGGACAACGGACAGAAACCTGTCAACATTGGCACTTTTGCCTTCTACTTCTTCGATTTCCTCACGGAGTATTGCAGCCTGTGTCTGCAAACCAGTCTGTTCCGCTTCATAATCGGTGGACAGCTTGTGAAAACGCTCGTCTGTCAGCTTACCACTGATGTTGTCCTCATACAACCGCTTGAAGATCATATCCAGTTCTGTAATACGCTTCTCACCCTCCGACAGCAGCTTGCGCTTTTTGGCAAGACCTTTATTGCGTTCCTTTACATCCATATCCATGACCATTTGAACGAAACGGTTTTCATGGCTTCTGGCGAAGGACACGATCTCCCGCAGATTTTGAAGGATCAATTCCTCCAGAATAACCGTTCGGATGGAGTGTGGTGTGCCACACACCTGCTTCCCTTTGCGATATCCAGAGCAGATGTAGTATTCCTGATCCTTTCGGAAGCCGGTCGCTCTGCACTGGTACAGGATCGAGCCACAATCGGCACAGTACATCATGCCAGAGAACATTCCCATTTCTCCCATCTTTGTCGGACGGCGCCGTGACTGCCGCGCCTGCTTTACAGCCTCGGCAATGGCTTCTGTCCAGATAGGTTCATGGGTATTCTCAAAGATGACCCATTCACTTTCGGGATTTTTAATTTTCTTTTTGCTCTTGTAGGACTTCTTTGTGGTCTTGAAGTTCACCGTATGCCCCAGGTACTCACGCCAGCGATCCATAATTCCTGCTATCGTGGTATTGTCCCAGCCATAGGGATCACCCTGCTTTTTTACATTACAAGGGATGCCTTTGCTTTCGTAGTAAGCGGCAGGAGTGAGGATTTTCCGCTCCCGAAGCTTTCGTGCTATCTGGGACGGTCCAAACCCATCCATAACATACAGCCCGATTTCATAGACCACATCGGCAGCCTCACGGTCGGGTATCCAATGTTTGCTGTCATCCGGGTCTTTCATGTATCCGTAGGGCGCATTAGTCGTCAAATGTTCTCCGGCGTTCCCTTTGACCTTCATAACGGCACGGATTTTCTTGCTGGTGTCTTTCGCATACCACTCATTGATGATATTGCGGAAGGGGGTAAACTCATTGTCGCCCTGGTTACTGTCCACCCCATCGTTTACGGCGATAAAGTGAACATCATGCTCCGGAAACATGATCTCGGTATACATACCCACCTGCAGATAATCACGGCCAAAGCGGGACATATCTTTGATGATGACCCGTTTGACGATTCCCGCCTCCACATCGGCAATCATCTCCTGGAAACCAGGCCGATTGAAGGTCGTTCCCGAAATGCCGTCGTCAATGTAAAAGCGGAAGTTGGTGTACCCGTGTGCAAGAGCGTACTTCTGTAAAATTTTCTTTTGGTTGATGATACTGTTGCTGTCGCCCTGCAATTCATCGTCACGCGATAAACGGCAGTACAAAGCGGTAACAGCTTCGACGCTCATAGCGTTGTAAGGAAATTGAAGCGCGGCAGCGGTGTTTGACTGATGAAACATAATAACCTCCAATCTGGCAGTCAAACACGGTATGAAGTTCTATCCTCATTCTACCGCGCTTTGCTGGGTTTGTCTGCCTATGGAGGTTAAATTGCAGCGGCTTTTTTTCGGACATCATCCTTGATAAGCCGCTCTATCTTAGAAACTACACCGTCTTTTGTCTGTTCCAGGAAGAACGAATTGACGGTGAAAGTCGTATTTCCGATTTTCTTTTCGCTCCGTACTGGCGGAGCGAATTTGTTTTCAAAGGTTCTATCTTCTTGCATAGATTGACCCCTTTCATTGTTTGCAAATTGATAAGCAATAAAAGAGGCAAAACGGACGGCTGCTGGCACAGCTCCACGGGAGTCTAACCCCGGCCCATGCTGATGGGTGCGGCGCACAATGCTTTGTGGGCGTTCAATGCGCGAGTATCTTTGACCCTGCCCGTGTGTCATCGCCCGCAAGCTGCCACGCTTGCTTTGCGGTCTGGTGCTGTTCGCTCGCCCGTTACAGTGGTCCCGTCCTGCGGACTTGAAACGAGGTCATGGCGCACCGGCCGTATGGCTCGGCACAAACAGGAATGTATCCGTTTGCCTTATACTGCGGCGTTGGCCTCCCAACGGGCTTTCTTTGTCAAGGTGCTGCCTTCGGCCACGAAAGAGAGAAACAGGGAAAGGGTAAGCTGTTTCCGCTTTCAGACCGGGCTTGTCAGCTCATGCTGACAATGGAATGAATGAGCTTGATCTCCAATCGGCGCTTCATGTACTCGTCCACCCGAACATGGGGCTGACCGTCAGGATCGTAAAGCGCCCGCGTGCAGAGCTTATTGATATAGCCCTCATAATACCGGAGTACCTGATCCACAGCCTGAGAGTCCCCGTCACGGGCGGCGTCAATCACCGAAAGAGGAAGAAGCTCCTTGCCCTTGTAAGTGGGTTTCTTCATACCTTCAACCTCCCTTCAGCATGAGTGCGGCCAACTTGATCCGCAGCTCGGTCAATGATTTTGCCCTTCGCCGCTGAACGGCGCTGCGAGACATTCCAACAAGGCGGCCAACCTCCTGATCCGGCAGGTCCAGAACAAAATGCAGGATCAAAATACTCTGCTCCTGAACAGGCAAACCGGCGAAGGCATCAGCCACAAGCTCGTTTTCGATATGCAGGTCATACCCGTGGGACGAGAAAGTAAATCTGTCGCTGGGGTAATGATCTACAACGCAGAGCTTATCTATCTCCATCTGCGGAAGGTCGCTGAATGACAGTTCCCTGTCACGGCGTCTTTGCATTTCCCGGAGGTAGTCGATTGCCTCATGGTACAGTACCAGCTTGCAGTAAGCATCGAACTGGCACCGCTCGCCATAGTCATTGCGGGGGATCATATCCATCTTTTCACCCCCTTTCCTGGGGGAATGAGGTGGGTTTCTCCCTTTCCGCTAACAAGGCGAACGCAAAGCCGTTCGCTACCCGCTAAAAGCCTCCTTTTTGAGAATTTCTCAAAAAATTTTTTCGAGGCGGGTTTGTCCTCGGAAAACAGAAAAAAGCGCCCAACAAGTCGCAACGGACCTGCTGGGCGCAGAAATGTTTTATAAAGAAGATTGCTTACATGGTATAGTTCATATTCAAAGCCGAACTGCTCCGACGGAGGGGCTATGCTTTTTTTAACTGGTGCAGATCATGTATACTGCGAAATAAAAAGAAGGACACGGTAAATTAACCTCCAATCGGCTACCGTGTCCCTGCAAGTCGTCATAGGTTTGTGTAAACGCAAAGAAACGGCGGCTCTGAAAATCAAAGCCGCCGTTTCATAGGCGCGTGAAAATGTGTCTGCTCTGCGACGGCTTTTTTCTTTTGCCGTCGCCCGGCAGATTGTGCTTTAATTAAACTTCAAATGCCGGTCGCAATAAGCTGTGCCAGCAACTGTTATAAGTGCAATGCCCGAAATAACCATAATCCATTTTAACGGGATTGTATCAGCCAGCGGTCCGAAGAGAGCCATGCCGATCGGATAACAACTTGAATAGAGCGAACTCATGAGGCCAAATACACGCCCCTGCATAGAGACTTCCGAGTTTTCCTGTAACATGGTCGTAATGGTAGTTTGTACCGTGGTCAATGCAATTCCGTACAACGCCATTAAAACAAGGTACAGTACAAAATGGCGGCTGACACCCATGCCGATTGCCATTATGCCAAATAAACTCAAGCCTGTTGCCAATGTCAATCTACGACTTTTGAAACCACCCCAAATGCTCATAAGCAGACCGCCCAGCATCATCCCGCCAAAGCCAACGAGTTCAACTGCCGTCAAATACCAGTAAGTATCTCCAAAAACACGGCTTACAAGCAAGCCGGATAAGTAGCCTGCCGGGACTGTAAGGAAAACAAACAGGCCGTAGATGACGAGTGTTTTACGAACAACCATGCAGGAATGAGCATACCGAATACCAACGCCTATATCTGCCAGAACAGATGTCATTTCCTGCGATTTTTCTTGCTTGGGGAGAAGTATGCAGGAAAACACACCGATGCCAATGACAGCAGTTAATATATCAATCAGAAGTGTGGCCCGAAGTGTACTCATTGTCAGCACCACAGCCGCAGCAGCCGGTGCGCCAAACTGTACGACAGACTGCATGGTGGCGTTAATACCGTTATAACGCATAAGATGTTCCTCGGGAACGAGCTGCGGAATGACTGCATTAACTGCGGGATTTTGAATACCAGCACCAGCAGAGCGAATAATCGACATGAGCAGCAATGCCACAAGCAGCACAGACTCTCCCGCAATATGCGGCATAATCAGCATCATTGCCAATGTAACAACCGCAATCAGCGCATCTGCTCCAATGATGAGATATTTCCTGTTATAGCGATCTGCCCAAACACCTCCTATAAATGAAACGAAAAATTGTGGAAGATAAGAGCAGACCGAAAAAGCCGCAACCCACGCACCGCTGTTTGTTAGCAAAGTCACATACCATACGATTGCCATTTGAACGATTTGCGAGCCGAACAGCGTAATACATTGACTGGCAAAAAACAGAATGGTCCTCTTTCTCCAATTACTTTGTGATTCCATCATTCTTGTATATCCTCCATATATTTGGGAGGAAGCACAAAGCGCTGTGTCGGATAGCCAAATTCTATCAGCAATTCTCTTTCGGCAAAACCAAGCTGTTTTAATATATCACGATGGCCTGTATCAGCCTTGTCGTCTTCTCGATAGGTGGTCATGCTGATTTCTTGTCCAGGCAAGTATATGTCCATAAGCGCATCCAAAAATAACTTTTGAATACCTTGCTTGCGGTATTGTGGGTTTATGCCCAAAAAGTCAATACATCCCAATTGAGAAGAAAAAGCCATAGCACCGATTAAAACACCATTGTCTTTCAAAACAAGGGCGCGTTTTTCATTTATGGCGGTTATAAGTTTGCTCAAATAATCCGCTTCATCCATAACCGGGTAACCATCAATGACCAATCGCATTAAGTTCATCCATGCCGGAATATCCGCTTTTTCTGCCAAACAAATGTCATCCTTTGTAAACACCTTGTTTGCCACATTTCTGTGCAAAGCAAATCGTAATTGCAAAGGATAAAATTCCCTGTTATCCCGGTATTCCGCAGGAGGAATTTTATACATTGACTTAAAGGCAGAAGAAAAAGCCTGTTGACTTTCATAACCGCAGATAAAGGTGACTTCAATAATCGGTCTATCTGAAAACGCCAAAAGTTTTGCGGCTTCGGTCAACTGACGACGTTGCACATAATCATGAATTGTCATGCCTACTGTGCTGGTGAACATACGGTGTAAGTGATACTTTGAATAGTGGACTGCTTCAGCGACCGTTTCCAGATCCAGCTTACCGTCAAGATTGGCTTCAATATAGTCAATGACTGTCTCTATGCTAACCACAGTTTTATTTTCCATTTTGCTCCCTCCTTTCCGTGGAAATATAATAGCAGAACCAAGAAATTTTGTTTTAATCATTCTTGCTATGTGTCATATCTTTTTATTTTATGCCCTATCCACCCTCATTTCAAGGCCTGTATTGTGAATTATAAAATGTAGTTTATCCGCATATAGTATCATTCCAAAAACATACTATGAAATATAGAATGTAAGAGGGTGATGCTATATGGCTAAAATTGAAGATTGTCCTGGGTTTGAAACTTTCGGCTCCGATGTGAAGGCCGCAAGGGAAGCTCTGAATATCTCCCGCAGGGCATTGGCAGAACAGGTCAGCATTGATCCTCGTTACCTTGCCAATATCGAATTGGAGCAGACGGTTCCCAGCATGCCCGTTGTCCTTCAGCTCATACGGATTTGCAAGCTGCCGGTGGAGCGGTATTTCAATCCCTCCCTGATTGCGGAGAACACTGAACAGCGCCAGAGGGTCAACCACAAATTGCAGCTCTGCCCGGAAAAATACCTGCCGATCATTGAGGCAACCATTGACGGAGCAATCAAACTGGACGAATAGAGGCCGCTTTACAGAAGATGTAAAATGGCTTCTATTTTTTGCATCTTTTTCTGCTCATTTGCGGGTATTTTCAAGTGTCCGCAACGCTTTATAAGTAGGGATAAGATACGGTAGCAAGCACAGCAAGCGAGTACCCGCTTGCGAATTTTTGAATTTTCAGGTCCCTTGTCCGAAAATTCAAAATTGCTTGTTGGGATAGTCCCAAACCCTTATAAAGAACGGAGGCGGCGCATGGCAAACAGAAAACGGAATATCCAAATGAAATTCTATGTCACGGAGGATGAAAAACAGCTCATAGACGAGAAAATGAGCCAGCTACCCACACGCAGATATGGCGCCTACCTCCGCAAGATGGCGATTGACGGGTATATCATCTATACGGACACCGCAGATATCAAGGCATTTACCAAAGAGCTTTCCGCCATTGGTCGGAATATCAACCAGATTGCCAAGCGAATCAACGCCGGAGGCCCTGCATATCAGGCCGACATGGACGAGATGCGGGAAAGGCTGGACGAGATATGGCAGTTACAAAGACACATCCTATCAAGTCAACGCTGAAAGCGGCCATTGACTATATCTGCAACCCGGAAAAGACGGACGGAAAACTGCTTGTATCCTCCTATGGCTGTGCCGCCGAAACTGCGGATATCGAATTTGCCTGGACCCGCCGCCATGCCATCGACAAGGGAACAAACCTGGGCCGCCACCTGATCCAAGCCTTTCAGCCTGGGGAGGTCACGCCGGAACAGGCCCATGAGATCGGCATGGAGCTCGCAAAAGAAATCCTGGGCGGCAAGTATGAGTTTGTCCTTACCACCCACATAGACAAAGATCATGTTCATAACCACCTGATTTTCAATGCGGTCAGCTTTGCGGATCACAAGCATTATCATTCCAACAAGCGGAGTTATCACTATATCCGCCGCACCTCCGACCGGCTTTGCAAGGAACATGGTCTGTCTGTCATTATTCCTGGACAGGACAAGGGCAAGAGCTATATTGAACATCAGGCCACGCAGAACGGCATCAGCTATAAGGCGAAGCTGAAAGCGGCCATCGACCGGCTCATTCCTGTCTCCACAGATTTTGAAGATTTGCTCCGCCGCCTGCAGCAAGAAGGCTATGAGATAAAGCGGGGTAAATATGTATCCTGCCGCACTTCGGATCAGGAACGGTTTACCCGTATGAAAACCCTGGGTGTGGACTACACAGAGGACGCCATCACCGCCCGGATCGCCGGAGGCCTCAGACCTTCCAGGCAGCCGAAACAGCGTGACGACCGTATCCGTCTGCTGTACGATCTCCAAACCAAGCAAGGCGGGCTCCAGCACTGGGCGAAGCTGCAAAATCTGAAACTGGCCGCAAAGACCTTCGCTTGGCTGGAAGAACACGGGATAGACAACTATGCCGACCTGGAAAGCAAGGCAGCCGCCATCATGGAAAAAAGGGATACCGCCCATTCCTCCATCAAGGAGATAGAAGCAAGAACAGCGGAGTTATCCCTTGTGATGAAGCACGCCGCCACCTACCGGCAGCTAAAGCCGGTCTATGACCGATACCGGCAATCCAGGGACAAGGAAAAGTTTTTGCGGGGACATGAAAGCGAGATCATCTTATTCGAGGCCACCGCCAGGGAGCTAAAGAAGATGGGCGCCGTTCCGCTGCCATCCACGGAGGGCATGAAAACAGAACTGGCCGCCCTCGCCGGAAAAAAGGACAACCTGCTTGCGGAATACCGCGCCGCCCGCAGTCAGGCACAGGAATATGAGACCATCAGGAAAAATGTGGATGCCCTGCTGTCTGTGCCGAAGGAACAGGAACAGCAGAGGCGGCATGAGCTGGAATAACGGAAGGAGGTCTGTTACTATGACAAGAGGCGACGCACTCAAAGATTTCTGTATCAAAAGCATACTGCCCGTGGCCGTGACAATGCTGTTGTTTTGCATTTTCAAATCCGCCTGCACGAAGGACGAGATCACCGATTATGTATGGCTATGGATACTTTGCGGCCTGCCTTTCGGACTCCATCGGATGTGTCTTTGGATCATACCGGGCGGCCACTCCTTCGGTGGAAGTATCGCGCTGTTTGTTTTCAATTTCATTATCGGCGGTGTGATAGGAGGTTTTGTCCTGCTATGGCGGCTGATCGTGGCCGTGTGGTATGTGCCGCTGACCGCATACCGAATGATTATCGGATAACACATTTTGATTTGCGAAGAATGGAGACCACAATATGTAGTGTACCAAAGTTGCTTTGCTTGTAAAGATATGGTACAATAATCGAAAACAACCAGACTTCAGGATCGACTTTAAGTAGTCGAAATGAATTGCGGAGGCATATATGGCAAAGAAAGTTAAGAAAATGATTAAGATAGTCTATTTTGATGAGGGATCAGCAACAGATTTTATTTATGTTTTAGAAGGTGGAAAGAACACCGATAAGAAAGAGCATATTGTATCAAAGGCGACCGAAATTGCGGTTGGCGCTGAAGCAGAAGCTAAGAAATCTGCGGGAATACTTTCAATTATTTCTGCCAAAGTGGGTGCCGCTGCTAATGCTGATTTTTCCAGAGAAGGTAGCACCATAATTACAAAAGCGATTGAAAATACGATTCTCACTGACTATTTGGATTATGCCGCAAAAGCTGGGAAACCGTACGTCAGAATTTTCAGTGATTGTAAACCGTATCCGTATCCTGAGTCATTTGCTTATTTCAAAATGTTAACTCCATATCTGAAAATGACGAATGGTCAAATTGAGGTGTCAGATGGCCTGTCCCTAAATCTGGCGCTTATGGATGAAGCACTGGATAGCGGCAGAGGCTATTATGAGCTAATGGCCGATTGCGCTGGAGAAACGGTAGTATTGCGATTTAATATAAAGGCTTTTCGTAATAATTACTTCATATCAGACTTGGTGAAGATGAATTTGGATTACCATGCAGTAGAAGTTGGGACAGTCAGCATTGATAGCCTAACGATGCAATCAGAATTTGGAGATAAGCGAGAAAAAGAAATCAGCGGGTTTGATTTAATAGGCCGTGATTCGTCTATAAGTTCAGATGAGATTAAGGTTTATGATGTGATTTTAGCTGGGGTGTGTAGATGAATGTAAAGATTTTTTATGGCGGATCGTCTGGCTTTAGAAAGATTCTACCATCAAGCACCAATTATATGCCCATCGTAGACCTTGCAATCTTAGATGATTCAAGAAACCGTAAAGTAAAGGTGGATGTACAAGGTAACAGGGTTGAAGAAGAGGAAGAAATACTACACTTTGACGATGTTGTTGCTTTTTCTGATGATTATCCATCACTAACAGAGGGGACAATAGAAAGCTTTACAAATTTTGTGCTGCGGTACGATATCGACAACCTGTATCTGCAAAACCCGCCGGATAGCATTGCTAGACATATCCAAGAGCTCTCGTGTGTGAACTGCAAGATAGATAGTCAGGATTACAAGGTTATCGATATTGACCTACTTCGAAATATTAAGAGTGGATTTTCAGAAGCCGTTATCGGACAGGACCTTGCACAAAGGCAAATATTAGCCGCACTATATAATGTTGCGAAGTGCCGATATAACAAGCCTTGCGTTATACTACTATATGGAAGTACCGGAATAGGAAAAACAGAAAGTGCGAAATTCATTGCAGCGACATTAGGAGAAGAACTGTTTAGAAAGCAGTTTTCCATGCTCCACAGCGAAGAATTTAGCTCCTATATTTTTGGTGGCAAACATAATCAGAATAGTTTAGCTAAAGAATTGTTAGAGCGAGAATCAAACATCATTTTGTTCGATGAATTTGATAAACCTCACCCTGTATTTCATAGTGCCTTTTATCAACTGTTCGATGAAGGTATTTATGTTGATAGGAACTTTACCGTCAAGATGAAAGATTCAGTCATTATTTGCACATCAAACTATATGTCTGAAAAAGAAATCAGGGCTGCTCTTGGAGAACCTATCTTTTCAAGATTTGATGCCGTTATTAAGTTCGAAAAGCTGAGCAAAGATGCCATTCAAAAAATCGTGGAAAATGAATTTGAGCGGCAGTATTCTATTTTGGATGAAACCGAAAAAGGAATCATAGATAGCTATCAGATAAGGGAAAAGATTTATGCTTTGGTTGAACAGTTGGATAACGCAAGACAAATTAGACGAATTATTAGAGAAGCATTTAGTGCAGCTCTAATACGAGAATTGCTTTAATCTACGAAACAGGCAGGAACCCAGCCCTCGGACAGGCAAATTGACTACGCTTCTTGTTATGGTATGTGTGTAAACAGTCACATGGAGGTGCATTATGAAACCTAAATTTATGATAAAGTATGGAAAGGAAGAACATCTGCAGCAGCTTGTAGATGGAAAAATTAGGTTTGCTCCGTCGCAAACCTATGTCCGCCTTGAGGAAGCTCAGCATAATAAGGGACAAGGGGATCTCTTAGAAGGGAAAATGAAAATAAAAATGCAGAGCGCAAGGCTACATAGCATCGAAACAAATGAGCTAATTAGAGAGTTGCCCGCTGGCACCATGGTAGTTTCTCTGCAGGATGTCAACAACATGCCAGTATTTTGCATTTCCCAATATGATGAGCGTCAAATATCAGATTATACAGACGAATTGCACTATACGATCACACTGTCTGACGAGAAAATAGGATGCATTCAGAATGATTTTCCAGAGGCCAGCCATGCACTCATAATTCTGGAACCGGACAAATTTATAAACGAGGTCAGAAACATTGATGGACATAGATTTATTAGCGATAGCATTCGCTATTATGACTATGATATAAACCCACTACAGATGTATATGTTTCTTGCCACAGGAGAAGAAACTGTGCAAACAAACACTGTAATGTCAATGACCTATGATAATCGATACCGCAACTTACTCTGTAAGGACATTTCTTTCTCTCAGCAAGACGAATATCGTTTTATAGAAATAAATGAATTGATTACCGATCCAGTATTCTATTCGTTTTTGTTTACGTCAAGGTATTTGATCGTCCCCATAGAACAGCTCAAGAAGCCGCTAATCATTGGCGACTAAACTAAAAAATAACGGGAGTACAGCCCTCGGACAAACCGAAAAGCTGTACTCCCGTTTTGTGTTTATGGGAAGGTGTGCGAAACTGAATCTTTTTTCCTCCCTGTCAGCAAGGACACCGCCGCAAGGGAAATCATAAAGGCTCCCTTTGAAAAAGCTGATACAGAGTAAGCGCAAAATATTGCTACGCTGCCCATGAATCACGCTTGCACCAAAATGATA